>Ga0172379_10000053_pt1 | contig 285061 bp, 91 predicted proteins | sample GrowelOW334metaG_FD_119756 | JGI IMG/M metagenome (GOLD analysis project Ga0172379, IMG submission 119756) | Groundwater microbial communities from an aquifer near a municipal landfill in Southern Ontario, Canada - Groundwater well OW334 metaG | ecosystem: Environmental > Aquatic > Deep... | reverse complement strand
TGGGACGCTCTTATCGACGTCGTACTGGGACGCGATGAATGGTGTGAAGAAGAGCCACAGTGACGTGACGTACAAAGACGCGCACATGGAACTCTCGAAGGTGTGGCAGTACGGGACGGACGGAACGACGGTGGTTGATGCGACGGAGACGGATTACACGGGCGTGATCTTTGGCGAGAAGGGCGAGATCGAGGCCGGAAACTTGCTATCCATGACGTACTGGGACGCGATGAATGGTGTGAAGAAGAGCCACAGTGACGTGACGTACAAAGACGCTCATATGGAGGTGTCGGAGGAGACGCGGTATGGAACCGACGGCGCCACGGTGGTGGACGCGACGAGGACCGATTACACGAAAGTGATTTTCGCACCGAAGGGGCAGATCGAGGCCGGGACCTTGCTTTCGACGGTGTTCTGGGACGGGCTCGGCGGGACGAAGCTGAGCGAAAGCCAAGTCACGTACAAAGACGCGCACATGATGCTTTCGGAGGAGACCCGGTTTGGCACGGACGGTGCGACCGTGGTGGATGCGATGGCGACCGATTACACAGGCGTCATTTTTGGCGAGAAGGGCGCGGTAGAGTCGGGAGTACTGGTTTCGACGGTGTTCTGGGACGGGCTCAACGGAACGGAGATGAAGAAAAGCCGAGTGACGTACCAAGACGCTCACATGCTGCAGTCCGAGGAGACTCGGTTTGGGACGGACGGGACGACGGTGGTGGACGCAACGGCCACTGATTACGCACAAGTGATATTTGCGGAGAACGGCGAAGTGGAGGCCGGGACGCTGCTGACGACCGTGTTCTGGGACGGATTCGGCGGGACGAGGCTGAGCGAAAGCAAAGTGACGTATGAAAACGCTCACATGCTGCAGTCCGAGGAGACCCGGTTTGGCACGGACGGTGCGACCGTGGTGGATGCGACGGCGACCGATTACACAGGCGTCATTTTTGGCGAGAAGGGCGCGGTGGAAGCCGGGCTCTTACTTTCGACCACGTTCTGGGACGGGATCTGGGGGACGAAGCTCAGTGAAAGCCGGGTGACGTATCAGGATGCTCACATGATGGAGTCCGAGGAGACGCGGTATGGGACGGACGGGGCAACTGTGGTGGACGCAACGAGCACGGATTACACGGGCGTCATTTTTGGCGAGGAGGGCGCGGTCGAGGCCGGGAAATTGCTTACGATGATGTACTGGGACGGGATCGGCGGTACGAATATGAAAAAAAGCGAGATCACGTACCAGGATGCCCATAAGATGATTTCCGAAGAAACGCGGTACGGAACGGATGGTGCGACGGTGGTGGATGCGACGAAGACCGACTTCGCGAAGGTGATTTTTGCCCAGGAAGGGCAGATCGAGGCGGGGACCCTCCTTTCGACGGTGTTCTGGGACGGATTCGGCGGGACGAGGCTCAGTGAGGGCCAGGTGACGTACCAAGATGCGCATATGATGATTGCCGATGAGACGCGGTTTGGGACGGATGGGACGACGGTGGTGGATGCGACGAGGAAGGATTATACCGGCGTGATATTCGGGGAGAACGGCGACATCGAGGCAGGGGTTTTGACTTCCAACGCCTACTGGGACGGATTCGGCGGGACACTGCAGAACATGAGCCGGGTGACGTACAAAGACGCGCACATGCAAGTGTCGGAGGAAACCAGATACGGGACGGACGGGACGACGGTGGTGGATGCGACGGAGACGGATTACACGGGCGTGATTTTCGGGGAGAAGGGTGAAATCGAGGCTGGGACGCTCTTGTCGACGTCGTACTGGGACGCGATGAATGGTGTGAAGAAGAGCCACATTGACGTGACGTACCAGGACGCGCATGTCACGGTTTCCGAGGAGACGCGATACGCGACGGACGGCGTGACGGTGGTGGATGCGACGCAGTCCGATTACAGCGGAGTCGTCTTCGGCGAGAAGGGCCAAGTGGAAGCCGGGACGCTTCTCACGACGGTCTTTTGGGATGCGATCGGCGGTAAGAAACAAAGCGCCCGCGAACTTACTTACGAGAACGAGCATGCGCTCTATTCGAAAGAGACACGCTACGGAGTCAGCTCGAGCGGGATGTGGTCGCAGGTGGAATATACGGAGATCGACTACGGGGGGCTTATTTTCGCAGAAAACGGCGAGATGGAGGCAGGAGTCCTTGTGACGACCGTGTATACGGACGATACGATGGCCACGAAATGGAGCTCGCAGGAAGTGACCTATCAGGATGCTCATACTCTCTTTGCGACCGAAACGAAGTTTGGCGTCAGCACGAACGGCGCATGGTCCGAGGTGAAGTACACGGAGACGGATTACGCGAATGTGATTTACGCCCCGAAGGGTGCGGTCGAGGCGGGCGAATTGGTCAGCGTAACCTATACCGATAGTGGCAAAACAAACAAATGGTCCGACGAGACCGTGACCTATCAGGACGCTCACACCGTGTTTTCGAAAGAGACGCGGTACGGCGTGGGCACGGGTGGCGCCATGGACGTGGTCGATTACAAGGAGACAGATTTTGGCGGAGTGATTTTTGCCGAGAACGGCGAGATTGAGTCGGGAGTGCTTTTGACGAAGGTCTATACCGACCAGGGCAAGACCAAGCTATGGTTCGACGACGAAGTGACGTACGAAAACGGCCACTCCTTGGTTTCTAAGGCAACGAACTATGGCGTGGGTGTGGGCGGACTGTGGGAAGCGGTCGATTACACAGAGACCGACTACGAACAAGTTATTTTCAGCGAAAGAGGAGTGGTCGAGTCCGGGACGCTCACGGCGACCGTGTATACCGATCCGAGCATGGCCAAACGATGGGCGGAGCATGAGGTTACCTTCGAGGATGCCCACAAAAACTTTTCGAAAGAGACGCGCTATGGCGTGAGCTCGAGTGGAGCGTGGGACGAGGTGGATTACACGGAAACGGATTATCGCTCCGTGGTCTTCACGGAGGACGGAAAAGTAGAAAGCGGAGTTCTTCTGACCACCGTGTACACCGACTCCGGCAAGTCGAAAAAATGGTTGGAGCGCGTCGAGACGTTCGAGAACATGCATCCGCTTTTCACCCAGGAGACAAAATATGGTGTCAGCACGAATGGCACGTGGGACGAGGTGCTTTACACTGAAACCGACTATGGCGCTGCGGAGTTTACCGTGGACGGCAACGTCGAAGTCGGAGACGTCACTTCGATCTCCTACACCGACTCCTCGAAGTCTAAAAAATGGCTCGAACACACCGAGTCCTATGAAGACGGGCACACCGTCACGACCAAGGAGACGAAGTATGCCGTGAGCACCGGCGGCGCTATCGATGTCGTGGATTTCACGGAGACGGACTACCGCGGGGTCGTGTTCGACTCCGAGGGAAAAATCACGGCTGGGACGCTGATTTCGACGTCGTACTGGGATGCGGGGATGACCCGCCCGTCCAGCCACAGCGAAAGCGTGTACACCGATGGGCATCTCAGCACCACAGACGTCACCCGGTACGGGACTGACGGCCTGACGGTGGTCGATTACACGGGCACGGACTATGCCGAGACGATTTTCGACAAGGACGGAAACGTCACGGCTGGAGCGATGAAAAAAACGGTGTCCTGGGACAAGTCCGGGACAGAAAAGAGCAGCGTGACCGACCTCTTGTATGAGAACGGTCATCTGGTCACGACGAAAGAGGCCAAATACGCCCTCGGCTCGTCGGGGGCCTGGGAGGAGGCGGACTACACCGAGACCGACTACCGCGGGGCCGTATTCGGCGAAGACGGGCAGATCGAGAGCGGAGTCCTAGTGTCCACGGTCTATACAGATCACACGATGGCGAAGAAATGGTCTAAGAGCGAGACGGAGTACGAGGAAGGAAACCCCGTCTTTACGAAACTTACCACGTATGGGGTCAGCACGGGCGGCGCCTCGGACGTGGTGGACTACACCGAGACGGACTACCGGGCGCTTGTGTTCCGCGCGGACGGGGCGATCGAGAGCGGAACGCTCGTGAAAAAAGTCTATACCGATGATGGCATGTCGCGGAAATGGACCGTTACGGAGACGACCTACGAGGACGGGCACATGAAGAAGTTGTCGGAGACCAAGTACGCCCTGAGCACCAACATGGCCTGGGAGGAAGTGGACTTTACGGAGTCGGACTACACCGGTACGGTCTTCGACAAGGACGGCAATATCGAAAGCGGAACCGTGAAGACGACGAAGCGGGGTCAGGGCGTGGAGAGGGCCGCCGTTCAAAGGGACCATGTCGAGAGCGACTTCTCTCTGGGCCTGTTTGACATGGACGGGAACCTGGAGTCCGGGGAGATCGTGACGAAAACATACAGCGAGGAGGGCCCTCAGGACGAGGCGATGCGAAAATACTGGTCGGTGACCGAAACGACCTATGAGGACGGCCACATGATGCTCGCCAAGCAGAAAAAATACGCTGACGGCTCCGCCCCCGTGGATTACACCGAAACGGATTACCGGGACACCTACTTTGATCAGGACGGCAGGATCGCGAGTGGGCAGCTCGTGGTCAAGGTCTATGCCGACGATTCAATGTCGGAGCTGTGGTCCGAGTACACGGCCAACTATGAGGACAGCCACCTCGTGGATTCCTCAGAGCAACTGTTCAGCGGACGGAAGAGAAACCTGTGGGTTAAAAGCCAGGTCACGTACAAGGACGGCCATCCGGAGCTCTCGAAAGAAACGGTTTCCGGCGCGAGTGTGACCGGCGGCACGGACCAGTCCTCTTATGCCGAAACGGATTACTCGGCGGCGGTTTTCGATAAGGATGCCCGGGTCGTTGCCGGAACCGTCCACGTGATCGTGTGGACCAATGACGGCAAGGGCGGCAACAAAATCTGGTCGGACCGGGTGCTGACGTACGAGAACGGCCACATGGTCGAGTTGAAGGAGAAGCGCTACGGGCTTAGTCTTTCGGGCGCCTGGGAAGAGGCCAACTATACCGAACGGGATTTTCGGGCCCTTATTTACGACGTCAACGGCGATATCGAAGGCGGTTCGGTTGTGACGACGGTTTATACCGACTCCACCAAGGCCCGTTTGTGGAGCCAGAACGCGATGAGCTACGAGGACGGCCACGCCGTGTCCTCCGCGGAAAAGACCTATGGCCTCGACCTGTCGGGCCATTGGGCTGAAGCGAATTACACGGAGACCGATTTCAAACAAGTGGTGTATGACATCAACGGAAACATTGCGAGCGGGACGCTTGCTTCGACCGTCTACACGGATTCGACCAAGGACAAGAAGAGGATGGTCAAGAAGGATACCTATGAGGACGGGCACAACGTCCTCGGGAAGGTGACCACGTACGGAATTAACCAGGACGGAGAATGGGGACAGATCGAGTATGCCGAAACGGACTACCGGGACGTGATGTTCGACAAGGACGGCAGGATTTCGAGCGGGACGCTGAACTCGACCACCTACCTGGACGATTCCAAAGCCAGGGAATGGTCCGAGACTGAGACCCTCTATCTGGACGGAAACGTGGAGTCCTCCAAGGTCACCGAATACAGTTGGAGTATCACGGGGGTGAAGGATTACGCGAGGTACACCGAAACCAGCTATTCGGAGATCATCTATGACGAAGCGGGCAATGTCGAGTCAGGGACGCTTGTTTCGACGGTTTACGATTCCCCGGGCGGACACAAATGGGCAAAGAACGAAGTGACCTACCGGGCCGGCCACACGCTCAAGTCGAAAGAGACGAAATTTGGCAGCGACGGCACGACGGTCCGCGACTACACCGTGAGGGATTTCGAGGATGTGATCTTCAATCAGGCCGGTAACATCGTGGCCGGTACGCTGATTACGGACGTCTATTGGGAAGTGCCGGCGCCCGGTACCGCGGGGCGAAAAATTAGTCATACCGAAACGACGCACAAGGAAGGCCACGCGGAATTCTCGAAAGTGACACGGTACGGGACGGACGGGACCACCCTCGTGGATTACACCGAAACCGACTACAATCAAGTCCTATTCGATCAAGACGGCCGTATTTCGGAGGGCACACAAACGGTTCGGGTCTATTATGACGGCCCCGGCGGCCGCCTGGCCGAGTACAGCGAGCTCACTTACGAAGACTACCACAGCAAGTTTTCGAAGGTGTGGGAATACGGGACGGACGGGGCAACCCTGAAGGAATATACCGAAACCGACTACAGCATGACCGTGTTTGACGACTCCAATAACATTGTCGCCGGCTCGGTTCTTACCATTGCCTATTGGGATGTCGGGGTTCGAAAGTTGAGCCGCAGCGAGGTCCTCTATCAAGAGCGACACATGCAGTTTTCGCAGGTGACCCGGTATACCACGGATGGGGAGGAGCAGGTCGACTATACCGAGACCGACTTCCGGGAGGGCATTTTCGATCCCGACGGCCGAATGGTTGCCGGGACACTCCTTGCGACCGTTTATGACAAGGATACCGGGGATAGGGAGCTTCGAAAGCATGACATTTCCCTTTTTGACGATGGCCATATCACGGACTTGACCTCCACGCGCTACGGAGACGACGGCATAACGGTCGTCGACGAAACCGTCATGGATTACAAGGACACTCTGTTCGACGAGGCCGGCAGTATTTTCGGCGGGACCGTCACGAGCGACGTCTACTGGACGCTCTCGAGCGGCCGGAAGATCAGCCACACGGAGACGGGCTATGATGAAGCCCACACGACCTTCGCGGAGGAAACTACTTTTGCCACCGACGGCTCGAATTTTAGTTACACCGAGACGGATTACGAAAAGGGAATTTTCGATCAAGCCGGCGCCATCGTCCGCGGGACCGTCAAGACAGAGACTTACCGTGACGACTCCAAAACGAAACAGATGAAGCACGGGGAAACGGTCTATCTCGAGCGGCACATTAAAACCAATGAAATGACCACGCTCGGGTCCGATTATTCCACCGAGGTCGACTACACCTACAGCGACTACCAACAGGCAATTTTTGACGACACCGGAGCGGTCCTTGCAGGGACCGTGGAAATGACCTCGTGGGAGGATTCCAGCAAGGCGGTCGAGAAGGCCTACAACCGGACCACGTACCTCGAAAAGCACACTGTCTTCACGGAAGAGAGAACGATGCGGGGCTTCGTGTTTGTGGAGTATGCGGAGACCGATTACCGGCAGGCGATTTTCGACCGCAACGGCCGCGTCCTGAAAGGGAAAGTCTTCAAGGAGTCGTGGATGGATCCCTCCAAGTCCGTCCATCGTACCTCGAAGGAAACGACTTACGCGGAGCGGCATAGCACTTTCGAGAAACTGACGCGGTATTTGATCAATAACACCGTCCTCGATTACTCCGAAACAGATTACGACGAGGCGCTTTTCGACGAGGACGGGGTGCTGTTCAGCGGGACAGTCCATACCAAGGCCTGGTATGACACGGGCAAGGCGCTCAAAAAGCACGAGACGGAGATCCGTTTTGACCAGCGTCACTCCGCCTTCTCCTGGGTCAAGGCCTGGACGCTCGACAAGCTCGTAGAAGATTACACCGAAACCGACTTCACGACGCTGGTCTTTGACGAATCCGGTGGCCTTTTCAAGGGCACGTTGCGCGTCGAGAAGTGGACCGACGACGACCGCAGCGTCCGAAAAAGCATGAATGTCCTCACCTATGAGGATCGGCATCTGGTGATGAACATCCTGACGACTTATCGGTCGAGCGAAGAGGTCCTGATCGAAATGATCAGCGGGAATGTCCGGGAGTATATGGAAACGGATTATGACGCCGTCGTCTTTGACCAGTACGGGGAAATTTTCAAGGGCACTTTGGTGTCGACGGTGTGGCGAAAGGACGACAAGACATGCCTGAAGTCCGAGACGACGACACTCTATGAGGACTCTCATCCCGAATTTTCCAGGTCTTACGTGTATGACATCGACGGCATCACGCTCCTCGAATACAACGAGAGCGACTACCAAAACGTCATTTTTGCCAACGGCGCCAGGCCGTGGCAGGGGATCTTTGTCTCGAAAACCTGGTGGGACGCAGGCAAATCCAAGAAGAAGGTCGAAGCCGAGATCGAATACGATACGGGCTTTACGAAGAAAACCGATACGACCAATTACGCCGAGGGCGGCGCGGTCCAGACCCGCACCGTGAGCGACTACAACGAAGTTGTTTTTGACGGAGAAGGTAACAAATGGGACGGAACGCTCAAATCAAAGACCTGGTGGGACAGCGGCAAGACCCGGCTCAAGGCGACGGATGAGACTGTGCTAAGGGAGGGCAATGCCTGGGAGAGCTTCGGCGTCAGCTACGGATATGACGGCATCGAAATCATGGACATCTCCTCGACTCAGTACCGGCACGCGGTCTATGACGCGACCGGCGCGATCGAATGGGGCTTTATGGATACGATGAAATGGGCGGACATGGCGCGCACCCAGGCGATTGAAAAGACGCGAACCTACATGGAAGATTGGGCCCCTGCTTTCTCCTATACCCGCACAGAGGACGACAAACGTATCGATTCGGCCAGCAAGTTCCGGGTGGACCCCGACGGCCGCACCGTCACGATTGACCAGTATGACATTACCAAGGCCCAGGAGACCGTTCTTTCCGATGCGCTCAGCGCGCCCGACGATGCGCCGGTCCACTGGCCGGACATTTTCCCCACGGCCGAGGATATCGCCATTTACCAGAGGTCGTCGCGCGTTTATCTCGACAAGGAGGGAACATCGGTTTATTCCATCAGTTTCGATGACAACGGGACCACAGCCCTCCAACTGAGCCAGTTCAAGTACTGGGAAGACGAAATTACCATGCGAAAACTGCGGCAGTTTGCCTACCACCGCGGCCACGTCCCCGATTACCTGAAGGACAACCAAGGAAATGATCTCCTCACGGTGCCCGATGAGGAAGACCTTGCGTCTATTGTCTTTTTCGACGCCAATGGCGAGAAGTCCATGAACAACCTGAGCTTTGACGCGCACGGTAAAATCCAGAGCTTGGGGGCCTTCCGGTACTGGACGGACGATCCCGGCACGGTCCGCCGGGAAGACAAGAACATGTTCAAGATCAATCAGTGGGCGACCCTCCTGAAGGAGAAGGATCTGGACGATTACTTCGGGACTCAAAAAGCCACCGGCTATGAGCCGCTCAATCCGGCGATTCAAAAAATCCCCAAGGAGGGCCTTGCCGCCGACCGCGAGAGCGCGACCTATTTCGACTGGAAGGGCGAGAATGTCCTCAATTCGATCAGTTTCGACATGGACGGGAAGTTGTCGAACATGAGCTCCTTCTATTATTGGAAGGATAACCCGGCCACCGCGAGACACGAAGAGCGGCGGAACGCCAAGATCCGGCAATACGCGGTCAGCCAATACACCGAACAGGATTTTGACGGACTTTTCCGTGATAACGCGACCGGTTATCCGAGAATGATCGCCTCCGGAGACGCGGCCGCGCGCTCTGACGGCAATCCTCCCGCTTTTGGGCCCCAGACTCTCGACGAGTCGACGCCGCTCGAACTGATGAACAACGCGAATACCCCGGGCATGGAATCCATAGTGGCGGCCCCGTTTATCGATACAGCCTCCGCGCCGCCCTCGGTCAAGATCAAGTCTGAAGACAAGCAGAGCGCTGTCTATTTCGACTGGAAGGGAGAAAAGACCCTGAACAGCATCAGCTTTGACTTTGAGGGCAAGCTTCAGAGCTTGAGCTCTTTCAAGTACTGGGACAACGACGAAGCGACGTACCGCGACGAAAGCAAGATGATGCGTAAGATCCGCCAGTACGCGGTCGCTAACAAGAACGAAGCCTTCTTCGATCATCTCTTTGGAGCCGATTCCGGGATTGCGACGAGTATGTCAGGCGGGGACATCGCCGCGATCGTGGCCGGTTACGTCGGCACGCCGATCATTCACGAATTTGTTCCCGCCTTTGGGCCTCAGTCTCTAGATCATGAGACGCCTGAAGAACTACCGAGCTTTGAACCCAATGTCATGGTTCCTCTTGTTGCCGCGGACACGATTAAGGCCGAAGACATGCAGAGCATTACGTGGTTTGACGCCTGGGGAGAAAAGGTCCTCAATAGCATGTCCATGACGAACAAGGGCACGCCCGACAGCCTGTCCCGGTTCTACTACTGGGACGACGACGAGGATACGGCGCGCGACGAGAGCAAGATGTCTCGCAAGATCCGCCAGTACGCTGCGGCGCACATGACGGAAGACCAGATCGACCACTACTTCGGCGAATCGATCGCGCTGGCCAGCGCCGGCTCCACGCAGACGGGCGCGCCGCCGGTTCCGTATGATGAGGACCAGGTGCTGCTCGACCCGGAGGATATCCAAAGCGCGGTTTGGTTTGATGACCGGGGCGACAAGGTCCTCAACAGCGCAAGCTACGACGTGAGGGGCACTACGCTGGACAGCCTGACCTCATTTTATTACTGGTCGGACGACACCACGACGGCGCGCGACGAGAGCAAGAGCAATCAGAAACTCCGTCAGTATGCGGCGGCTCATATGACCGAGGCCGACCTTGACGCGGTGTTCAGCGATGCCGCAAACATACCGACGGCTTTCACCCGCAACCGGTTGACCCTCGACCATACCACTCCGGTGTCGGGCGCAAACGGAGCGTTTTTGCCCGGTGGGATGCTCGACACGGGCGGGCAAAACAAGCTCAAACAGACCGATCTCCAAAGCGTGGTCTACTTTGATTCGCACGGAGAGAAGACCCTGAACAGCCTTGCGCTGGATCCCTACGGCGACTCCGAAAGCTTGAGCGCCTTCTATTATTGGGAAGACGATGTCAATACGCCCCGGGACGAGAGCAAATACATGGATCAAATGCGCCAATATGAGGCCCTGGACATCAGCGAAAGCGATATGGACAGCGTCTTCATCGCCGCCGGCAATCTGCCGACGGATATGTCCGCCGGGGACCGCAGCAAGCCGCCTCTTTACAAAGCACGGCCCATGGACCACCTGACGCCTTCCTCAGTCGTGAACGGCGGCGGAGCGACGGTCACGCTGGTCCCTGCCGCTATGATCGACAACACCGCGACTCCCTCGGAACCCAAGGTGGCAGAAAAGGATCTGAGGGGCCGCAACTTTTTCGACGGAACCGGCGAAAAGGTTCTCTTCTCCCACGGCTACAACCGTGAGGGAAAGATCAGCGGCTTGACGATTTACGACTATCAGAAGGAAGAGCCGAATAGTGAGCGCCGCCAGGAACTCTGGATGAACCAAACCGCCACCTTTACGATCATTGGGAATCTGGACGTCGATAGCCCGCCGCTGGATACGCCGGCGTTGCGAACGGCTGAAAACGTCGCCGCGGCGATCAAACACCCGGTCGGCGACGACAAGCTGAATAGCGAGGCCTTTTTCGACGGGTACGGCGAAAAAGTCCAGTTCAGCTATGATTATCATCCCGACCGCGGACTCGTGGGGATGACCCGGTTCAAATACCAGGAAGAACTCCCCGAAACCTCCCGGCGAGAAGCGAATATGATGGATTATACGGTGCAGTACGAGGTGGACGGCGATCCGGACATTGGGATGCAGGGCGGCACCTACGGCGTCGAGTTTGACGGCGTGTCCAACGTCGGAAATTCGCTTTTCGACGACCCTCTGGCGCGCACCGATGCGAACCTCCAAGAAGATATGTGGCTCGGGGACGACGAGAAGACCAGCCAGATCTATTTTGACCGCTATGGGAAAAAGCCGATGATCCAGTTTTCCTATAAAGACATCGAAAGCAACGGCGTCACGGTCAAGGAACGCAATGGATTCACGATCTTTCACTATCAGCCGAATGCCGCCGGCCGCGAGTCCGACCGCAACGATTTTATGGCGTCGTACACGGCGAGGACCACCAACCTGATCGACCCTCTCGAGCCCAAACTGCGCGAGGGGACGACCTACCGGACCCACCTCGACGATATCGAAACCGAATACGCGGACAATATGGACAGCAAGACACTGTTCGGACCGACGGGGGAAAAAGCGGTGATGAGCCTCGGCTACCGGCTCGGAGAGATGGAAACTCTCAGCGTAAATCACTATTGCCCCGAAGACCCCGCCACCGACGAGCTGGAATCGGCCCGGCTGGATTACGTCCATCAGTACGGCGTCAAGGATTACCCTGCGGCGATCACCATCGCACAGCCGGACGGGCGCACCCCCGTTTACTTGACGGCCCTCGAAAACCAGCTCAAGTACTATTTGGACGCGCGCAACTACTTCGATAAGAACGGAGACAAGCCCGTCTTCAACTACGGCTACGTCGGCCGCGACACCGACTCGGACGGCTTGAAGGACACGATCACTCACGAGTCGCTCAGCCTTTTCAATTACCGCATCGATGACAACCTGACGGGTCATGACGAATCGCTGACCTTGAGCTCGATGCTGCAGTACCGGGTGGTGGGCCTCTCCGACCTCATTGACGGAGCCTTCGGCGATTTTGAATCCGACCCCAAGGACCGATTGCGTCATGAAATCGATGAGGCGATCCTGGCCGGCGACGACGAGCTTGCGACCGAGACCTTCTTTGTGCGTCCGGACAAACCCGTCATTTACGAGAATGCGGAAACGAAGTACTTCGGGCGGGAGGGTGACGTTCCGGTCTATTCCATCAACTACTCCACGTCCGACCGGGATGGCAACGGCACGTACGAATTCAGCCCCACGACCATGAACGTCTTCATTTATCAGGCGGACGACCCTCTCACGACGATCGACGAGAGCCCCCGGATGAGCCGTGTCTGGCAATATACGATCCTTGAAGATCCCGACCCCTACCCGTATCCCATCACGTACCCTGCTTCCGGCACGACACCGCCGGACCCTCTGACGACTCTTGTCGACGACCGGCTGGCGAGCGTCGTGGTCTATGAAGGTTCTGGGGTGCGGCCCATTGCCACCGTGGACTACCGGGACGGCATCACGACGGGACTGTCACTGGCCTATTACCGGAAGGATGCGACCACCTCGTTGGAGACCACCTCGATGAACGATTATATGGTTTCCTACGATCTCCTGCGAAGCGACGAGCCGATGACCATCCTCGAGCCGGCGGCGCGCGATTTCCTCTGGCGCGAAGCGCTCGCGATCAAATACCAGGAGGTCATCTCCGGCAAGCGGTTCTTTGACCTGAACGGCGAGAGCATCCTTTATACCTACGGCTACGAGCCCATGGAGACCGACCAGTCGGAGCTGATGACCCTGACCGTTCTCAAATACGTGACCGATGATTCCGCCACGCCGGCGGACGAAAGCCGTAGGGTCGATTTTAGCCGCATCTACCGGATCGAGGGCACCCCCGACACGGCCGGGTTGGACGGCACTCCGCTGCAGAGGACGGCCGCGAACGTCGACGCCGCTCTTTCGGCCGGATCTGCCGACGACGAAGTCCAGAGCGAAGTCTATATGGACGAGCTCGGCCAGAAGCAGATGTTTGCTTTCAACTTCGAAGACGGGAGTAAGACGGGTATCAACCTGTTCCACTATCAGGACGACCAGGGGACCACTGCCGAGGACGAGACGCGCCGCCTTGAACGGGTCACCGAATACAGGGTGCGCGGCAACGCCGACATTGCCGGCACTTTCGTGACCAAACCGACGACCCGAAAAACTCCGGACCTCGTCGCCGCCATGGGCTCAGGCGCCAAGCCCGACGAAATCAGCGGCGAATCGATTTACGACGAAATCGGAGAAAGGATCGTGAAGAAGCGCGGCTATGAGGACGGCGGCGTCATCTTGCAGACCTTCTTTACCTACAACGACGCGACGGGCCGCGTCGACATTACGGACGCGTATGTGGTCGTCGGAGAAGCGGACGACGACGAGAACCTGGAGGATAACGACGTCCTGCAGAAGCGCGACTATTTTGCCGTTAGCGGCTCTTTGCGGCCTTTGTTCAGCTATACCCTCATGCCGGGAGATATTCCCGCCGATCCCGATGTTCCTTCGTCGAGGGAAGTCAATTTGGCGACTTACCAGTACTGGTTCAATCCGGAGCTCCGGCAAATGGTCCTCTCGACGGTCGATCAATACTCTGTGGTCGGGACCAACGGGGGCGACCTCCACCTTCCTTTTGCCGACCGGACCCCGGAAAATGTGGCAGAGCAGCTCTCATCGTCCAACGACGTTCTCGTGACGCGCAAGTTTTTTGATCCGGCGGGCCGCAAGGAGATCTACAACCACGGCTATGGGCAGATCGATCTCGACGGTGACGGGCATCTCGACGAAGGGGCCGTTACGTATGTCGTTGTTTATGACTACTGGCCGGAGGATCCCAGCACCGACGAGAAAGAGAATCTCAATATTTACCGGACGCGCCAGTATGTGGTCCGGGGCGGCCCGGATACGGCGGATGAGTTGGGTAACGTCATTGCGGTGGGGCAGCCCGACCACCTGACGACCGAGACTTACTACGATGACAAAGGGAAGCGGCCCGAGTACAGCATCGGTTACGATGAGTACGGGAACAAGACTAACCTCAACGTCTTCCGGTACCAGTCTATCGAGGACAATCTGGAGACGGCGATTAACGAGAAGACGACCGTGAAATCGGTCATGATTTATTCGATCAAGGGCGATGTCGATCCGGTCGGGCCAAAAACGCCGGTGGATCCCCTCGGCCTCGAAAAGAAAGACGATGCCGTCAATGCTCCCGCGGACAACGACGTCTTGGTCACCGAGAGAATTTTCGTGGACGGCGGCGGAAGGATCGAAGGGGCCTACACCTACAACTCCGCCGGCGTCAGGGCGTACTACGATAAATATTTTTACCGCGGAGACCCTTACACTCTGCGCGGCGACAGCGTTCGCATGGTGGAGCGGTACAAGCTTCGTACCGGAACCGAGTATTACCCGGGCCTGGATCCCTTGATCGGCAAGACCTATTATGACGAGGAATTCGACCGCCAGCTTTATGGAATCAATTACGACGAATTCGGGGTGCCGCGCTCCTTGCTCGTTTTTTATTACCTGGCCAACGCAGACGACCCGACGACCGAGATCAACGAGGCGATGGTTCTGGATCGTACCGACACGCTGGAAATCGTCGATGCGACGCTGCCGATCGGCGTGACCCGGAGCGGTAACCTAATCATTCCTTACGGCAATCTCACGCGCGGCGACGAACAAATGATGGCTGAAGGCGGCGGCAGGCAGGCCGGGCGCATCGTCTACGACACGCAAGACGCGGCCGCCAGGACCCCGATGAATTTGCTCACGTTTATTTACGAAAGCGATGACCCGTCGCTTCCGGGCTACACGAAAATGACCGGGACCAAGACCTACCGCATTATCGGCGACCCTGACCCGGTCGACACCGCCAGGGACCACACGCACAACAAGCTCGCCGGAGATGATGTCCTTTTGAGCGAAACGGTCTATGATGCCCAGCAATCGAAAGTTACCATGGTCCGCGCGTTCCGGGCGGACAACACCATTTTGTCGGAGACGGATTACTATTACGAAGAGACGCCGGGAACACCCCCCGTCAAACACGCGCTGAATTTCACGGTCGCCTATCAGATCATGTCCGGGGTGCGCGTGATGACCTCGCTCACCAATTACGAAGGATTCGAAGGCTCGGAAAAGGTCAATACGGGGCAGTTCGATTCCGTGGATTTTGACGCGCTTCCCGCGGATCCCGCCGTCAAGGCCGTGCTGCTCGCCAATGGCTTTTCCGATACGACGCCGAAAATGCCGCTTCCGGGAATGGTCCTCTTCGGCGACGCGGGGAAAACCGTGACCCATTACACGGATTACACCTACTGCGGGGCCCACGATCTGACGTGCCAAGGCGGGGCGCTCAAGATGACGGAGACTTACCGCGCCGACAATGTCCTGATGTCGCGCTCGGAATATTCGGGCAACCCCTCGGACGAGCGTATTTTCCGCATGACTACCTTTACGATGGTACGCCTGGGAGAGCCCCAGATCGACACCGTGAGCGACTATGTCTATGACGGCGCCACCTTGAAGCGGATCGTCCAAAGGGACGCCGCAGGCCGCACCCTCCAGCTGACGACGTTTACCGGCGTCCGCGGCCATGAAAAGACCGAGCGGATTACCCGTTATTATAAAGACGCGACTCTGCAATCGAGCACCCGTTATGTTTACGGCGAACTCGACGAGCGAATCAAGGAGACGATCACCGAAACCGTCCAGGGAGATTATACGCGGACGGTTTACGAGCTTCCGGCGGGAGAGGAAAGGGTCAAGACAGTCACCAACAGCATGAAGGTCGGCGGGGCGCTCGAAGACCTGACTCGTGTCGACTACGAGTATCCGTCGCTTGATCCGCTGGCCCCGCTCACCAAGGTCACGACCATCGATCTTGCCACCGGGGCAACTGTGCGGATCATGCATTACAACGGACAAAAGAACGAGGAGAGGGTTCTCTACAACGAGAGTTTTCGCGACGGCGTGCTGCTCAGCCGGGAATATCAATTTTATGCCAGCGATTCCGATTTGGATACTTACGACGACGACGCTCAGACGGTGACCATCGCCGGTCAGCCGCGCGTGCGCGCCGGGCGGTTCGCGCCCCTGAAAAAGGTCATTACCGTCGAATACAGCGTGTCGGGCGCACAGAGGGCCATCACAGAGACTTACTACGACGGGGGGATCGGCCGCGAAAAGCCGCAGACGGTCAACGTCTACCGTATGGACAAGGCGATTAGCTTCAGCGGGCCGACTCTCGTCGACGTCGGTCCCGAAATCACCGGCTACATCGACGCCGGAAGCGAATACTACTACCGGACTTCCGACGGTTCGATTAACCAAGTTGTTACCAAGCGCGGCAACCCGACCAATCCCAACCAGGTGACCATGTCGGTCCTGTCGGTGGCGCAGTATTCGGGGCCCGAAGGCCGCGAGCACGTGGTTTCGACGACGACCTACAAATCGATCGAGGCCGACGACGCGCAGCTCATGGACAAGAGGATTTTGAGCGATATTAACGGCGACGGGACGGTGGACACCTACGATGCGTACCTCCTGACGACCAGCATCGCGGGGCTGATGAACGGAGACCTCAATAACGACGGCGTCAAGAACGCGGCGGATGCCGGCGTGATCCAGAACATCATCGAGACGCTCAAGATCCTGACCGACAAGGGAATCCAGCCGGGTGCCATTACGGCAGCGAGCGCCATCGATCTGAACGGGGACGGCATCATCGACGAGGATGAGTCCAAAAAGTACGCCAAAATCCTCGGCGAATTCGTCGACATCAACTTCGACGGCCAAGTGGACGCGGGAGACATTGCGACCCTGGTCAATATCATCGGGCTGCTGATGGGCTTCGACACCGACGGCGACGGGACGAGCGACTACGACGAGATGGCGGCCGGGACCAATCCCTACAGCATGTACAGCTCGATGAAGGACTCCGACGGCGACGGCTTCAGCGATTTCCTCGAAGATACCTTTGGGACCAATTCCAACGATTATAACGATACGCCGAAGACGATCGGGGTGGATTCGGACAACGATGGCATTAGCGATTTTACCGAGATTTCGAAGGGCTCGAACCCTCGCGACCAATACGAAACGCCGACGAACAAAATCGATACCGATCTGGACGGCTACGGCGACTCCTATGAAATCAAATACAAGCACAGCAATCCCCGCAGCATCACCGATACGCCGGCCTTCATGCCCGATCATGACGACGACGGCATCAGCGACAGCTTTGAATTGCTGCTGGGCACTAATCCGCGTGACCAGAACGACGTGCCTTTGCCCGATATGAGCGGCCCTGCGGTCGATGTTGACGGCGACGGGGAAAGCGACTCGCTCGAGAAGTTCCGTGGCACCAATCCGTATGAGGTCAACGGGCCCGCGGATCACTGGTTGATCAAGGTAGACAGGGACGGCGACGGCTTCAGCGACTCTTTTGAGGTCGAGGCCAAGACCAACTGGCGGGACCCAGGCGACTTGCCCGACCGGGACACGGTCGCCGCTTACAATGACTACGACGGCGACGGATTTTCGGACAGCCTGGAAAGGGCGCTCAACACGCGTTATGAGGATCCGGACGATCATCCTAAAGACGATTGTTCTGCCCCTGAGGACGACGATGACGCGGACGGTGAGAGCAATGAGTTCGAAAAATTCCATGGGACGGATCCCAATGACGTCAAGGATAACCAGAGGCTTTTCAAAGATACGGACAAGGACGGCTTCAGCGATCTTTTCGAAAACCGGTGCCGCACGAACCGCTATGACATCGGAGACAAACCCGATCCGGCGACGATGAAGCCCGAGGCCGGAAACGACGCCGATAGCGACACCTACAGCGACAGCGCGGAAGCGCGGGCGGGAACCAATAAGGATGACGGCGGAGACACCCCGGACATCGAGAAGATGGAGCCCTCAACGGATTCGGATGGGGACCTCTTCAGCGACTCCTATGAGGGCGCTTATGGCACGAATCCCAACGAGCCCGATAGTGTTCCAAAACGCGACTCTGACGGCGACGGCATCGACGACGTCCTCGAGGTCGAGGAGGGGACGAGCCCCTTCAACAGCATGGACAATATCCATACCATGGTCGACTCGGACAACGACGGGGAGAGCGACTATTTCGAGAAGGTGAACGGCACGAACCCGTACGCCGACAACGACGACTCGAGCAACTTCACCGATTCGGACGGAGACGCTTTCAGCGATTCGTTCGAGAAGGAGATCAAGACGGACTGGCAAGATTCTAAGGACTACCCGAACATCGAGCACATGATGCCCTTCCGCGACCGGGACAAGGACGGCTACTCCGACATCCTGGAGAAACGACTGGGCACGAATGATCTCGATATCGAAGACAAGCCGAATACGGCCCTGACAGGTCCCGTGACCGATGATGACGGCGATGACATCAGCAATTCGCGGGAATACCGCTTCGGGGCGAACCCGTTCGATGCCCAGGACATGCCGGACACCATGACGGACACCGATAAGGACGGCTACAGCGATTCCTTCGAAAAGAAATCGGGCACGAACTGGCGCGACCGCATGGACCTGCCTATCCGCATGGAGATGAAACCGCGTCGGGATTCCGACGGCGACAAGATCAGCAACTACCTCGAAGCATTCCTGGGCACCAATCCCTATGACGGAGCTGACGTGCCACTGGCCGACCTGAGCGGTCCCGCGACCGATGCCGACGGGGACGGCGACAGCGACTCCTTCGAGAATTTGCACAATACGGATTCCACGAGTCCCGCGGACAACTCGAAGCCTTACAAGGACACCGACCGAGACGGCTTCAGCGACGAGCTCGAAAAAACTTCGAAAACGAATCCCTACGACCCGACGGATATCCCTCAAGGCACCTCGCATACCCCGTCCAAAGATACGGACGGCGACGGCTTTTCAGACAGCCTGGAATTCTCTTTGGGAACGGATGCTAAAGACAACACAGACATGCCACTCCCGAATATGAGCGGACCCGCCTCAGACTCAGACGGCGACGGATTCTCCGATGCCTTCGAAAGACGAAGCGGCACGAACCTCCATGATGCCAGCGACAGCCGGACGACGTTCCTCGACAGCGACTTCGACGGCTTCAGCGATTCCTTCGAAAAGCGCGCCAAGACGAATGCCTTCGACCGGCTTGATGTGCCGGACCGCGCTTCGATGACTGCTCAGCAGGATTCCGACGGAGACGGCTTCAGCGACAGCGTCGAGCTCAAGCTGCACACGCGGTCTGACGATCCCGCGGACATGCCGATGGCGGACCTTACGGGGCCGTCGACGGATACCGACGGCGATGGCGCCAGTGATGCGTTCGAACTCCAGCACGGCAAAAACCCTCAGGACGCCTCCGATAATTTGAAACAGTATCAGGATTCGGACCACGACGGTTTGAGCGACAGTCTCGAAAAAATCCTCAAAACAAACCCGCACGACCGCAACGATATGGCGGACCTTGTCGCGATGGCGCCGCTCGTCGACAGCGACAACGACGGCTACAGCGACAGCCTCGAGGCTTATTTGAAGACGAACGCGCTTGACGGTGGCGATCAGCCGAATGCCGGCATGACCGCTCCTGCGACCGACAGCGACGGCGACGGCTTCAGCGATTCCTTCGAAACCGCGGCGGGCTCGGATCCGGGAGACCCCAACAACCTGCCGCTATCCGCCTATATGCTGCGCGCGGAGTGGACCGCCGCGGAGCAGCAAGCCTTTTCATTGGCGGAAGATTTTATGGCCCTGGAATTGGGCGTGGCCAAGAACCAGTTCGCGCGCTCCTTTGTGGTGGCGCGGCTTGACGGAAAATATAAAGTCACTCTCCTCTACCTGGGCGCGGAGCAGGATTGGCTCGTGGATGTCGAGCAGTCGCAGGTGACCAAACTCATCCGGGAGCCCCAGACGGCCGAGGAAGCAAGAATTGTTTATGACAAGAGCCAGGCCCAGAGTTTCGACGCCGTGGCCGCTCTGCTTGCTCAGGAAGGGATCGCCGTGGCCGCGATCGTGGATGCGGTCACAGCGGACAACATCGCTTCGCTCGCGGCTATGTCCAAGGAGGTCGGTTTGTTTGTGATTTACGGACGCATCGTGGCCTTGACCACGAGCAATCCCGACAAAATCAGCATTCTGAAGGCCGCGGGACAAATTCTTGGGCTAAGCACGCTCCATATTCACACACATACAGACGGTTCTGCTCCGAGCCTTACGGACATCCAGGATGCCGGCACGCAATCGCGCTACGTCGTGACGGCGTCCAAGGTCTATGAATACAACGAAACCGGAATCCTGAATGAGGCGACATCCTTCGCGCCGCTAGCCGCAAAAATTGCAACGGAGCAGTCTTTGTGGCTGGGGTCCGAGGCGGAAGAAATCCTGGCGAGGGGAGTGCTCCACCGGTTTGTGGTCCTGATGGATCTTCTGGATTTGCTGCCGGAGTCACTGCGATTGCAGGTCGACCTGGCTTCCTGGGGAACTTTGACGGATTCCGATCGGGACGGGGCTCCGGATATCATCGAAATCAAGGCCAAGACGAGCCCGGTCGACGCCGAATCGGCCCCCTGGAAGTTCAACGATTCGGACGCGGACGGCTTCGACGATGCTTTTGAAGCTTATCGCGGAACCAACGCCTATGATGCCTACGACCACGACGGCTTGACTCAAGACAGCGACCAGGACGGCCTGAGCGATTCCTTGGAGCTTCGAGCAAAAACCAATCCTCTCGATGCCGAAGATCTTGCGAACCCGCTCACCCTGACGCCGCTTCAGGATATGGACGCCGACGGCGTGAGCGATAGTCTGGAACTCTTGCTGGGTACCAATCCGCGGGATGGCGAGGACGTTCCTAAAGATGATCTGACCGGCCCGGCGGTGGACGCCGACGGTGATGGCTTCAGCGATTCTTACGAAGTCGCTTCCGGCACCGATGCTATGAGCGCAGGGAGCATTCCCAACCGCGACACGGACGGGGACGGTGTCATGGACGGCGACGAAATCACGCACGGGACCAATCCCTATGACGTTGCGGACACTCCTGACACTATGACCGACACGGACGGAGACGGCTTCAGCGATTCCTGGGAGCGTTTCATCGGATCCGACCCCGAGAATCTGTCGAGCCTGCCGGGTCAGCTCCTCGATTCCGACTCGGACGGCTATGATGACGGCCTGGAAATGGAGCTGCACACCGATCCCTACGCGGCGGACAGCAATCCTAAAACGAAAACGGATATCGACGGCGACGGCTGGGACGATGCGTTCGAGCTGGCGCTCGGCTCGAGCCCGTATGACGAGAGCGATATCCCGGGCGATGGAGACGGGGACGGCGTTTCGGACGCGGCTGAAGCGGCCCTCGGCCTGGATTTCCGTAAGGCCGACTCCGACGGCGACGGCTTCTCGGACGGCGAAGAGATCCGGCTGGATACGGATCCTGCGAGCGCCCTCTCGCGCCCCAGGACCACGGCGACTGACAAGGACGGCGACGGCATTCCGGATACGGCGGAAGCCTCACAGGGCACGGATCCTCTTGCGGCCGATTCCGACGGAGACGGCTTCAGCGACAAAGAGGAGAGCGAGAGAGGCACCGATTCTTTGGATGCAGGATCGAGCCCCTACCGGGACACGGATGGGGACGGCTATACTGACGCCTACGAGAAATTCACCGGGACGAATTGGACGGATCCGCTCGACAACCGCGACGTCAAGCTGGATTCCGACGGCGACGGCGAGTCTGACTCGCTCGAGCGTTTCCAGGAGACCGATCCTGCTAATCCCGCAAGCAACAGCCGTCGCGATTCGGATGGTGACGGCATGAGCGATCTTGAGGAGCGCGCCGCGAAAACGAATTTCTTTGATTCCCAAGATTATCCCGGACATACCGTAGATACCGATGGGGACGGCTATAGCGACGCCTTCGAGCGGTATTCGGGCACGAGCGCGCAGCGCGCCGACGACTATCCTGGCGCCTCGGTGGATACGGACGGCGACGGGGAAAGCGACGTTCTTGAGCTGGCCAACGGCACCAACCCGCGCAATGCCAATGACAACCGCAGGACCGATACGGATGCCGACGGAATCACGGACGTGCTCGAGGCGCAGATGGGGACCAACTTCGACAAGGCCGATACGGACGATGACGGCTTCAGCGACGGGGAGGAATTCAGGCGGCATACTTCGGCGCTGGATCCGAACGACAAGCCCCAGGGGCTGGCCGGGACAGACACCGACGGCGATCAGATCTCGGATGTGCGCGAGCTCGAGCTTGGCTTGAAGCCGCTCGATCCGGATTCGGACGGCGATGGCTTCTCCGACGGAGAAGAGATGGACCTTGGGACTGACCCCCGAGTTAAGGAGTCGAACCCGCGAAAGGTCTTCGGGATTTTGCTCAATCCGTCCATGATCGAAAAGGCGGACATTAACCGGGACGGCGTCGTCAACAACGTGGACATCACGATGCTCGCGAACGTGATTACCAACTTTAAGGACATCGACAAGAACCTGCGCGTGGACGAGAAGGACGTGGATGCGGCTCGCAAGATCATGAACTTCTTCCTGCTGGGGATCACCACGCAGGACATCCGCGCGGCCGACGTCAACTCTGACGGCTACGTCAACGAACAGGATATCACGGACCTCGAAGCGACGCTCGCGCACTACGTGGACGTCGACCAAAACGGCAAGGTCGATGGCGATGACCTGGCCAAGATCGAGCAGATTGCGAATCTCGAAGTGCCGCTCACTCCGGACGAGGCCGAGCGCGCGGATATCAACGGCGACGGCATCATCAACGAAGACGATTACTTCCAGCTCAAAGATATCGTCGACCACTTGGTCGATGTCAACGGCGACGGCAAAAGCGACGCCCTGGACGTCCGGCGGATCGGGGAGGTGGTGGAGTCCATCAACCTTGGCATTACGAACGAGGAGAAGGCTCTCGCCGACGTGAATGGCGACGGCGTCGTCGATGTCCTGGATATCCGTCTCCTCACGCTGATGATCGAAAATTCCAGAGACGTCAACGGCGACAACGCGATCGACGCGTATGACGTGAAGAGGATCGAAGACATGATCGGGCCGGACCGCGTGACGCAGCCGATCACGCCGGAGATGGTCGGGCGTGCCGATATTGTGGCCGACGGCGTGATCAATGAAAAAGACCTCAAGAAGCTGGTCGAGGCCCTGCAGGACTTGGAAGACGTCAACGATGACGGCTTTATCAATGCCAATGACGTCGAAAGGATCAAGCTGATCCAGCAGTACTTGGGCTTGAGGATCGGTCAAAACAACGAGCTGGACCGCGCCGATTTGAGCGGCGATTACGAGGTGACGAGTGCCGACGTCACGATTTTCCAGCGAGCCTACGACCTCCTCGACGGCGGCTTGACGCCCAAGATCGCCGATTTCGACCGGGACGGCAAGGTCACTTTGTTCGATAAGGCCATGCTCGAAAAACTCGTAAATTCCGGCCTGGGCCAGGACTTCATCCGCGATTTTCTGCGCGCCGACGTCGACAACAACTTCCAGGTGACCACAGCCGACCGTGACAAGGTTCAGGACAATGTGAAAAACCTGATCGACTTAACGGGAGAAGGGCTTGTGACGCAGGACGACCTGACACGGCTGACCAAACTTGTCGGTTTCGAGAAGGATACCTATGGCGCGGAAATTATCCAGCGGGCCGGCGCAATCGCCGAGCCCAACGGCACGGTGGACGCTATGGATAGCGCGGTATTCAAAGAGGCCATGCAGCTCCTTTACGACTACAACGGAGGGCTCCTCCACGACCTGTCGGGCGATAATCTTTACACGGACCTCGACGTGCGCATGATCAATGACATCCGCAGCTACCTGGCTCTGCAGAACAGCCTCGAGGTCGGACCGCTTGCCAATTACGACGTGGACACCAACGGTTCGGTCAATCAGGCCGATCGCGACATCATCCGCCACAACCTTGACATACTGCCCGACCTGAACGGTGACCACGGGATCGGCCCGGCGGACAGGACAGCCATCCAGTTTGTGCTGTCGAGCTATGAAGCCGGCAATCTCAAAATCGACGATTTTTTCCTTGTCACGGACGCGGAGCTGGCGAAGGCGTCAAGGCTCAGCGGCGCCGGCGACACGGTCCTGAACGGGGCGGACCTTGCAGCCTTGAATGCGGCCATTCAGCAGGGGGCCGACCGGCCGAATCAGTATGACGTCAAGTACGACCTCAACGGGGACGGCAAGGTCATCGGCGGCGAGGCGGATCCGGCAAGCGACGTCTACCGGTTGACGTTCCTGATCAATGCGGGACCGCTGCTTGTCCGGGAGGCCGAGCTGACCAAAGCCGACATCAGCGGGGACGGCAAAATCAGCCGCCACGACCTTGACCTCTTGATTGACGCTGTGAACGGCGGCCCCGAATTCGACATCAACGGTGACGGCGCCGTCAATACGGCCGACAGGGAAAAGCTGGCCCATATCCTGAAATTTGTTGACCGCGGGGAGTTTGAGCGGGCCGACATGAACCATGACGGCCATATCACGGCCGAGGATGCGACGCGCTGGGACCTCTTGGGCAACGTGGACGTTAACGGTGATGACAAGGCGGACGCGGCCGACAGGCTTGCGATCGAGAAGCTGGCCGCTGTGGAAACGGCAGGGATCGGCCACGAAACGTGGTTCCGCGCGGATGTTAGCCGCAACGGCCTGATCCAGTCCAACGACGTGGAAGCCTTTACGGCTGCCTACAACACCCTTGCGCGCATGGATGTGACGCAGGACGGCTTGATCAACCGGGAGGACCTGACCATGATCGACAAGGCTCTCGGGATCGCGTTCGATACGCAAGTCTTCACCGCCACGCAGATTGCCCGGGCCGAGATCGTGGTCGACGGAAAGCTGGATACTGCCGACCAAACCAAGCTGGAGAACGCGATCAAGGCCGTGGAAGGCCTGTATGAGCGGACCACCCAGAGCGTCCAGAACGCCATGACTGTCGTCGACCGCATTATCGCCTATCTGGAACGCAAAGAGCTGGACCGATGGAAGGACCGCGTCGACGTCAATCAGGACGGCGCTTTGAGCAATTCCGAAGTGGACGCCTTCCGCAGCGTCTTGCGCGAGCAGGGACTGAATGAGGTGGAAATTACCGCGATGATCGTCAAGGTCCGCAACGCCTACTCGAGCGAGGAGAAGCGTCGCGCCAACCTCGATTCCGAGGGGGGCATCGACGAGCTCGACGAGCAGCTGCTGCGTACCGCCCTCCAGAACGTCACGAAGTACGATGTCAACAACGACAAGGTCAACGACGGCCTCGACGTCACGCGCATGGATCAGATCCTGGCCGAAATCTCGCGTGGGACGATTTCGAACCGTGTTTTCAACGGGGATATCAAGACGAACGGGATCGTCGACGGAGAGGATTTGGCGCTGTTTACCACGGAGTACGCCGCTTTCTCGGTTGCCGACGTGGACGGTGACCTCGACGTGGACGGTACGGACCTGGCGCGCATGAAGGTGATCGCCCAGTACCGGGGCTACGGCATCAAACTGATCGAATTCGAGCGCGCCGACATCGACCACAACGAAGAGATCGCCGATGACGATTGGAAGGCCCTGGATGCGGCGATCAAAAACAACGTCCGCTACGACATCAACGGCGACGAGACCTTCGACGGGCAGGACGAAGCCCTGATGAGAGAGATGATCGCCAAGGTGATCACCGCCTATTCGCTCGAGCATGCCGACGTGAACAAGGACGGCGTCATCGACCGGACCGATTCCCGGGCGCTCGCCAATACGATTGCATCGTTCCGGGACGTCGACGGGGACGGCTTCGTCAATTTGAACGACATTCAGCGCATCCGGGAAGTGATTCGGGATGCTCAGCTCGCTGTCACGCCCGAAGAGAGGCTTGCGGCCGACGTCAACGGAGACGGGAAGGTCGATAACTGGGACCGGGCAGTGCTCAAGGAAAGCGTGTCACGGCTCGTCTTCGATTATAACCGCGACGGACACTCGGATCCCGTCGATCTCGAGGCATTCGTGAATGCGATCGAAGTCCTGGCGGCCAATCAGGTTGGCCTCGACCAGCTTGCGCGCGCCGACATGGATGGGGACGGCAAGATCACCGGGGCCGACCTCTCGCTTATCTCCAACGCTTTCTATTATGCCGGGGACGTGAACCGCGATGGCTCGATCGATAAGGCCGATCTCGAGAGACTTCGCGAGCTGATGGAGTTCAAAGACCTCGAGAAGTCCCTCTACGGAGAAGCCCTCGCGATGGCCGATTACAACGGCGATCAGCGCATCGAGACCTTCGACATCGAGAAACTGACCGATATCGTCTTGCATCCGGGCCAGTACACGCTCCTCGAGCAGCAAAAGGCCGATATCAACCGCGACGGAGAGCTAGGGCAGGGAGATGTCGATTATGTCACCGAACTCGCCCGCCTGCTGGCTGCCGATCTCAATGACGACAAGGTCCTGAATATTTTTGACGTCGATGTCCTGCTGACGAAGACCGCCGAGTATCAGGCTCTTATGGGAGACAAAGCGGCCATGGAGGCCGCGAGCGGCTTTGATTCCGCCGACCCGGGCCAGGCTTACCTCGACCTCGTGGCGTCGATCGATGCGCTCCTGGCGCGCTACAACTTTGAGGCGGATGACGCGCTGGATGCCAAGGACGTGGACGCGTTCAATGTGATGGCCAAGGCCTACGAAGACCTCGTGGATCTCCACCGTTATGCCGACGTGAACCAAGACGGTCTGGTGAGCGACGCCGAGAAGCGCACCGTCCTGTCGACCATCGCTCATTACGTGGATCTCGACAACAGCGGGACCCCCGACCAAACCGATATCGACAAGCTCGACCAGATCCTAATCTACAAGCGGCTGAACGTGACGGATGCCGAGCTGGCGAAGGCGAACCTCGACGGCAACAGCGTCATCGACGGGGCGGACGTGACTTTGCTCGATCAGGCGGTCAAGTATTTCTATGCGGCGGACATCAACGGAGACGGAATCGTCTGGACGCGCGGCCAGCCTTTGCCCGCCAATTACGCTTTTATCGACGCTCTCACGGGCGCGGCCCGAGAGGCGGAGCTCGACAAGATCGACGACCTGAAGCGGTTCGATCAGATTTACCAATATGTGGTTGCCCACCCCACGCTCGAAATCTCTTATGAACAGATCAAGGCGGCGGACCTGAACCTGGATGGCGTGGTCGACAGCCGGGACGCCGACGTCATCCTTGATTATAAGGCGGGGAAATTCGATATCAACGGCGATACCCGCTGGAACCAGGCGGATGCGATGCGGATGGCCGACATCGTGAAGTACTTTAAGGCCGGCATCAGTCCCGAGGAAAAATTCCGCGCCGATCTCGACGAAAGCGGGACGGTCGACGAGGCCGATCTCATCCTGATGCGCAAGTACGCATCGCTTTTCGTGAGCGGGGATCTCAACGGAAACGGTTACGTCGACGAGGACGACCTGGCCAAGGTGCAGAGGATGATTCAGTTTGCCCAATTTGACCTGGGAACGCCCAAGCTCCTCTCCAGCGTCGATCTCGACCAGGACAACCGGGCGGATGTTGTCCGGTACTCGAACCCTGTTTATCAGGCCGACGTCAACCGGGACGGCAAGATCACGGCGGAGGACAAGCAACTCGTCCAGGATGCGCTTCTGCGCATGGTGGACGTCAACAACGACGAAAGCTTCGACCAGCAGGACGTCGAACGTCTCCTGGAAATCCTGGAATCTGTCAATCTCCAGGTCAGCCAAAACGACCTCAACCTGCTCGACGTGACCGGGCAGGGCGGCACAGGGGTGCCCGACGGACGGGTCACGGGAGCGGACATCACTGCCCTCAACAACAACTTCCAGATTCTTTCCCGAACGGACTTCAACGGGGACGGGACGGCGGACGACAAGGACGTTGCGTTCGTCAAAAATATCATGGATTTCGTCAATACCCAGCAAATTGTCTCGGTGCAGGCTGTCCAGGCGGCGGACCTGAACGGGGACAACAAAGTGGATGAAAACGACATTCTGCTTGTTGCCGGGGCTCTTGAGGACCTCACGGACCTGACCGGGGACGGCGAAATCGACGGGGATGACGTCGATCGCCTGGACGACATCCTGAAGGCGCTCGATCTCAAGGTGCAGGCCTCCGAGATCGCGGCCGCCGATCTGAACGGCGACAAGGTGATCGACGACACCGACAGGGGCTTGATGCTGAGCGTGCTTGCGGTCCTCGCACACAAGGACCTCTATGACGTCACCGGCGAAGGGACGATCGACGGAGCGGACCTGGCGCGCGTCGAGGAAATCGTCCAAAAGATCCGGGAGAACGGCCAGATTCCTCTCGAAGAGCTGTCTAAAATGGACATGGCGATCGGCGGCGTCAAGGACGGCGTGATCGACGACCGCGACGTGGCGCGCGCCCTCGAACTGGTTCAGGCCCACCGGGATGTTAACGGCGACGGACTCATTAATAGCGATGACGTCACTCGCATCCAAGACGTCATCAACTACCTGGCGGCAGGGATCGGAGACCGGGAAAAACGCGTCGGGGACGTCAACGGAGACGGCAAATACGATTCCTTTGACGTGCTCGAACTGCGAAAGCGCGTCGGGATACTCAAGCGTTCAGAGATGATCGACGGCACGCCGGGATTGTCCGAACAAGACCTTGTGCGCCTAAACGAGATCGTCACCTACGTCAAGACTGTACAGACGAGATTTACGCCAGCCCTCGTGATCAAGGCCGATTTCTACAAGGAGGGCGATGACGCCGACATGATCACGGAGAACGACTTCGAGGTTCTCGAGCGGATGATCAAGCACAACGTCGACGTCAACGGGGACGGCACGGTCGACCGGGACGACATCGCTTTCATTTACACCGTCATCGAAGCCCTCGACGCAGGTATCGCGCGTCCCGAGAAGGACATCAACTCGGACGGGGTTTTGTGGACTCGCGGGGAGCCTCTGCCCGAGCAGTACCAGTGGATTGCGGCCCTTCCGGAGGCCGAGCGGGAAGCGGAGTACGACAAGATTGACGACGCTGCCTTCCTGAAGGAAAGTCTGGCCAGGCTCAGCCAGTTTGACGTGAACGGCGATTCGGTCGTTACCGAAGAGGACCTCGAGATCCTGATGCGGATCGTCAACCGGGCGTTCGTCGAAGGCGCGGTTTACGGCGAGGAGTTCCTCGCGGCCGACATCGACGGAAACGGTGCTGTGGACGGAACGGATCTTGCGATCCTGCTTTCGAAGGCGGGCGCCCATTCGGTCCGTAAGGACGGCGTCGCTTCACTCTCGCGCTCCGGATTCCTGGCATCCGGGACGAGTATTTATGCGACCGAGAACTTATCCTATACGGATTACACCGTCGATTTGTCGATGGATGGGGTCTACGACGTCGGCCTGGCGGCGCGCAGCTACGACCAGCAGGTCTTCCCCGAGGGGTACAAGTTCGAGTTCGACGTCTATGTGGATAACGTGTACCGCGGGACCGTGCGAGTTCCGGCGGACCGCCGCTATTATCAAGAAAACGCCGTGCGGCTCGAGCTGACCCAGGGGCGCCACCTTGTCCGGTATGTCTGGACCAACGACGCGACGAACGTTTATTCCCCCGAGGCCCTGCGCCAGGGACAGTACGGCGAGTTCTTCGGCCAGGGAGAATACGTTTCCACAAACGTGCAGGTCGGCGAGATTTTCGTCCGCTCGCGATATGACCTCGACGGGGACGGGCACGTCGGCGAAGCGGACGAAGAGCTTTTGAATCGCGTCCGGTATGATTTCCCAAAACTGGACGCCAATCACAGCGGCCTCATCGACATCCATGACGAAACGTCTTTTGCCGCGCGCCTCGACGCGTTGGACCGGGATCCTGCTTTGGGGCCCGACGGAGACGTGGATGCCGCCGACTTGGAAGCTTTGAGTTCCTCAGAGCTCGCCTCGCTTGCGTCGGAACTGGGGCTTGCCGCAGGCGCCTCGCGTGTGGAAGTGCTGACGGCGCTCGCCGAGGAGATGGACCTTGACGGCGACGGCTTCATCAATCAGGACGACGTCGACCGGCTGAACGCCATCATCCTTTCGATCTATCAGATGGACCGGCTCGAGAGGGCCGACATGAACAAGGACGGCCGTGTGGATGAAAAAGACCTCGCCCTGGCTCAGGACCTCGTGAAGGGCTTTGTCGACCTGGACAAAGACGGCTCGGTGACGTCCAAGGACCTGATGCGACTCGACGAAATCATCAAGTTCAAGCTGTGGGGCCCCGACACGGCCCGCGACGAGTGGAATCTTGCGGACATCAACGGCGACGGCCGTGTGGACAGCATGGACGAGGCCTTGCTGCAAAACACGATCCGCGTTTATTCTCTTTATGACATCAACGGCGACGGCAATACGAATGCGCTCGATTATGCGGAGATCACGCGGCTTGCGGATCTTTTCCGGGCGACGCGCGCCCGGCTGGCGCTGGCCGACATGGACTCGAACGGCATTCTTAATTCCGCGGATCGTGACGCCTTGCTGGAAGCCATCCGGTACGCGCGCGACGTCAATTCCGACGGACAGATCAACGGAACGGACGTCACGCTCGTCGGGAGGGTTGCTGCCCTCGGTATCTACAACGCCAAAGCGGACATCAACGGGGATGGTTTCGTTTGGACTCGCGGCAGCACGCTGCCCGCGGCTTACGCGGCGATTGCGGCCCTTCCCGAAGGCTCCCAGAAGGAGGCGGAGCTCGACAAAATGGATGATTTGAAGCTGATCACGACCGCAGTAGCCCGGCTCCGGGATGTCAACGGAGATCAGGTGTTTGACCTCATCGATGTCGGTTTTGCTTCCCTCGAGCTCGATTTGTCGCAGTACGCAATGGCGGATCTGGACCAGAGCGGGACGGTGAGCCGGACCGACTATGAAGCGTTCCTGGCCGCGTTCCGGCGCCTCGACGTCAACGGCGACGGCTCTGTGGACGGACTGGATTTGTCCGCGATCTCTGCTTCGAAGAATTTGCCCGTCTCCGCAGCCGTGGTCGAGGGGCTGACGAGGCTCGAGCCGGCCGGGTACGACGCGGCCGGTCTCAAGGTCAGTATCGATTGGGAAGGGGATTTCGCTGGCGAATTGATCCGGCATTTGTGGCATCCCGTGATGCCCGATCCGCCTTCCTCCAACTGGGTGTTCGAGGAAGGCCTCCTGATCCAGAAAAACGCAACCGAGACGGCCTATGCCGAGGCGGGGACCGAGACCTGGAAGGACCTGGAGTTTTCGGTGGACATGACCTTTACGAGCTTTACCAAGAAGGGCGGCATCCGCTTCCGCGTGCAGGATGAGTCGAATTATTACCAGGCCGAGCTGAGCGAGGACAAGCTGACGGTCGGCAAAGTGAAAAACGGGATTTTTACCGTCCTTGGGTCGGTGGAGCTTGCCGATCCTCTCGCGCGGGGCGAGGTCTACAACCTGGCCGTCAAGCTCGAAGGCGAAAAATTCACCGTTTCTTTCCAAGGAATCAAGAAGTTCGAGATCGAGGACCTCGAGTTCGCGGAGGGGAAGATCGGGCTGGTGACAGAGGCGTCCTCGGCAGTTTTCAGCCGCATGGCGCTTGTGACCGACGCGGCGCTTGCCTATGTGGCCGAAAACGGCCTGCTCGAGACGAGCCTCGACGGCACCGCCGGGGTGGATGGCGGCGACTACACGGTCCTTGCGGCGATCATTGCCGCGGCTTCAAGCAACTTGAACGGGGATTCCGTCCTCGACGAAAAAGACCTCAATCTCCTGATGATGCTGTCGCGTTCAGACCTAAACGGCGATCATGCGGTGACCGGTGCCGACGAGACGGCCTTCGGCTACAGCGTTTATGACATCGACGGGAGCGGTCGGTTTGACATGGTTGACGTCACGGACGTCGAGCGCTTCAGCCGGATCGGGGACCAGGTCCAGGCCGCCGTGTTCCGCGACGCCGGGAAGGTGGACATCGACGGCAGCGGGACGATCGATTCGGGTGACTACAGCAAGGCGGCCCAGCTGTTCAGCCGCTACGTCGACGTCAACGGGGTCGACGGGGTCGACGGGGACGACGTGGCGAGGATCAAAACCATCGTCGAAGCGCTGGCGCTGATGGTGACCCAGGATCAAATTACGAAGTTCGATTTCAACGGGAGCGGAAAAATCGAAGCCGAAGAACTGGCGTGGGTTCAGTTTGGCATCGATAACTTTAACCTCGTGGATGTGAACCATGACACCACGGTCGATGTCCGCGACGTCAACCGCGTCAAGATGATGATCGAGCTCCTGTACCATATCCAGTCGATCGGGATCGAGCGCATTGTGGACCATGACCTCACCGGCGACGGCAAGGTCGATGACGCGGATGTGAAGAAATATCTCGAGAGCGTTCTTGCCGGGCTCGACTCGGACGGAGACGGGATCGCGGACGAGGCGGCCGTGGATCAGATCGTCAGCGACATCGGCAAGGTGCGCGTGTTCGACTTGGCCCAAAGCGCGCTCGAACGCGCGGACCTCGACGGCAGCGGGACCGTGGATATCGGCGACATCAACGCCTTCTTGGGTCAGCTCGACAATTACCTTTTTAGGGATCTCAATGGCGACGAGGCGGTCAACGAGGTCGATTTCAACATGCTCAAAAGCATCCTCAATACGATCAACCAAAAGGTGCATTACACCGACGCCGATCTTGCGCGCGCGGACTTGAACGATGACGGCCATGTCGATCTGCTCGACGCCGCCCTCGTGAGCGGGTGGAAGGATATCGACGCGGACGGGGCGGTCAATGCCAGGGATTCGAGCTTGGTCCGCTACTACGCCTATGCCGGCGAGTCGGACCTCAACGGAAACGGCCGGTTCGACGACGGCGACCGCAGCCTGATCCGCCAGAGTTTCGGCGGCAACTCCGTGCGCCTTGCCGCGTTTTCTGCCGAACCCGGTACGCGCGGGGACCGTATCGGAACGACCCTCGTGGCCCCTGTCGCCGGCAGCTCGTTTGTCTACAAGGTCGGCGCGAACGTGGCCGGGACTTATGAAATCGGCCTTTTGGCCAGAAGCGGCGACGGACTGCTTCCCACCTCCGGCGCTTACAAGTTTGAAGTTTTTGTCAACGGGAACGCGGCCGGGACTCTGACGCTCGAGGCCTCCGAAGATTTGTACAAGCAGGCGACCGTGCTTGCCGCGCTCCTCGAAGGCGACAATTATATCGAGTTTCGCGGCGCGCCGGACAGCGAGAGCGCGCGTAAGGTGCAGATTTCCACGGCCATTTTTGACCATTCGGCGGATATCAACGAAGATGGCTCGGTGGATGTGCTGGACTTGGCCATTTTCGACGACGTCCGGGCTCGACGGGTGGAGGCCGAGCGCGCGGATGTCGACGGCTCCGGTGCGGTGGACGCGCAGGATGAAGCGGCCATTGCCCAAGCCGGCGACCTTATTGATGCGCGCGACCTATCGGTGCCGGTTCCGGAGCTTGGCATTTCTCTCAACGAACAGCAAGTCCTCAATGCCCTCGCGGCGCTCGGCGGTCTCAAGGCGGGGGATGCAGGCCTTGCCTCGACCCAAACGGTGAAGGAGAATTTTGAGGGCCTCGGTGTTTCGGGGCTTCTCAGCGTCCCCTCTGGATGGCGTCTGGACGCGGGAACGCTCGAGCAGACGGATGCCTCGACGGGGGTTGAGTTGATTGCCCCGATCGGCTACGACTATCTCCAGAACCTTTCTTTTTCAGCGGACCTGCAGGTCCGGGGAGCGGGTACCGGCGTTCACGAAGCGGGCCTGGTCTTGCGTACCCAGGGAGCCGATCATGCCTCCTATTACGCCGTCAAGATCGTCCGCACGTTGACGGAAACCGGCGCTTCGGATGTGCTTCAGCTCGTGAGGGTCGACGGCGGGACCGTGACTGTTTTGGAGTCCAGGAACCTGGGCCAGGTGCTGACCGATCCTGTCTACCACATCACCGTGGATATGACCGCAACAGCGATGCAGATCCGGGTCAATGACCTGGCGCCTGTGACGTATAACCAAGTGATGTGGAGTGCCGGATCCCTTGGATTTCTCACGAAGAGGTCCAACGCCCGGTTTGACAACTTGAGCCTCAAAGCCGCTATTGATCTTGCCGACATGGCAGCGGACCGTCTCCTCAAGTCCGACTTGAACGGCGATTTGGCCGTGGATTCGTCCGATTATGCGATTCTCGCAGCAGTCAACGGGCTCTCGGGGGTCGACTTGGACGGGAGCGGCGGCACTGCGAATTCTGAAGATTGGCGCCTCCTGGCCTTGGCCGGCAATGCGGACGTCAATTTGGACGGCGTCACCGGCGCGGCCGATGTGACCGCAGTCAGAGATGTTCGCACAAAGGCGGCGACCTTGGCCGCCGCCGACATCAACCTGGACGGCGTCGTGAGCGCAGCCGACGAGAAGGCCCTTGCGACGGCAAGGCGCCTGCTTGTGGACACGACCGGAGACACGATCGTCAACGAGGCAGACGCCGTTCGGATCCGCGAGATCGGGGCGATGTCGCTCTTCAAAGAAATTTCTGAACAGGACTTGAACGCCGACGGAGTCATCGGAGAGCTCGACCGCCAGGCCATCGTTCAGGTCCTCGAACGCCGCTACGCTGAGCTTGCGGTGAGCAGCCAGGAACAGGCAATTTTCGACATCAACCAAGACGGCGTGATCAACTTCGTCGACATCCGCCTGATCGTGACGGCTAACGCCCATTACGCCGCGAGCGACCTCACGGGCGACGCACTGGTCGACGCTCTTGACAAGGTCCGCCTGACCGGCCAGTTGGAAGCGATCTATTCGCAGGAGATCTTGACCGCGGGCCTGCGCGCCCTTGCCGACCTCAGCAAGAACGGCATCGTGGACGGCACCGACCTACAAATGCTCTCGGATTCCATCCGCTATTGGAGGGATTTGAACAACGACGGGGAGGTCGATGTCAAGGACCTCAACTTGATCACGCAGTTGGTGGATTTCATGGCCGATCCCGCCATCCTGACGTCCAATCCGGAGCTGAGCAACCTTGAGCTTGTCCAGGCCCTGCGCGCTTTCGGGCAGATTGTGACGACGGAACAAACGACCCGCACGGAGGTGACCGTGACGGGGACCGCAGGATTCGAGGACGGAGGACAGGATACTTTGCAATGGAGAAGTTATATCGCGGCGAGCATGATCGAGCGCTTGCAGACGAACCGTGACTTTCTCGAAGATGTCCTCGGCCGCCTCGGTGCGATCACTCTGGCGCATGGGTGGACCGATTTGGCGAACGGCGAGCACTATCCGATGGGCGGCTCGGCCTATGACGGCGAATCCACGAGCCTGATGGGCGATTACCACTACGGGGACTATGCGGTCGCCCAACAACGCCTATGGACCGCGGACTGGAGCGCGGACGCGACGAACTATGCTCTGAGCGGCAAGTGCCTGCCCGGCAATGTCCTCGGATGTTTCTCCGAGACGTATCCGTTGAGCGGCGCCACGTACCTGGAGCAGGCTTCCGGGATGAGCCCCGTCCTGGATATGGCGGCGACTGAAGGCTACAAGCCGCAGATTCAGAAGCTCCAGGATCCGTTCACTTTTGAAACCTACAACTTGAGGCTCGAGACCCAATACGCCAATCTCCAGGACGAGGGTTTTAATTCCCAGTACGGGGCTGTGTTCCATCTCGAGGAACATGACGGGCTCTATGCGGGGGATGACGAGTACTATTTCGCGAGGATCGTCCGCAGGGTCGATGGGGCCCAGCTCGTGGTCCAACTCGGCCGCAAGAGCGCGGACGGGGTCGAGATCGTGGACGAGGCTGTCATCGCCGACGGAACGCCGGTTTCGGATCACGGGTCTCTTGTTCTTGAACTCGCGGTCGACAAGGATTCGGTCAAGATTTCGGTCAACGGCGCCGAGCTCATCACGGCGGACGGCCTGGAGGCGCAAACAGGCAAGATTGGGTTCATGAGTCAGAATGCCGGAGCCGCGATTCTGAAAGCCGGTTTGGAGGGGGATCTGCCCCTGAAGTTTATCCTGCAGAACCGCCTGCTGATGCAGGACCTCACCGGAGACTCGATCGTCAACGACGCGGATTACCGGGCTCTCGACCAAGCCGACCGGATCCTCAATCAAAATACGGAAGAGTTCTACCGTGACGGGGGATCTGCCCTGATGACCGACGTGGTCGCCGAAGTCGCCGCGACGGGGCTTCTCCTTGACGCCTACGACCCCTATGAACAGGGAGTGTGGATCATTGAGGGCGGCGAACTCCGCCAAAATGACGCTCTCTCTGAAGAGGTTCGGGCGATTGCGGTCCGCTCCGAACAGCCCTACACGAATTTCGTGCTGGATCTGTCCTACGGATTCGACAACGCCAAAGAAGGCGGGGTCATTTTCCGGCGCATGGACGACCGTAACTACTATGAGTTGGTGCTGGGGTATAACCCTCCCAACTCGGCGACGGGACAAGCCGGCCGTCCGGTGACTTTGCGCAAGTGGGTGGACGGCCAAATGACCGTGCTCGGGACGGGGTCGACCAACGTTAGCGGTGATCGTCTGACGCAATTGACTCTCAAAGCCGACGGTAGTCATATTGCGATCCTCGTGGGAGGTCACAATGTTCTTGATGTGTCCGATTCGAGCCTGACCGAGGGAGGCATCAGCCTTTTCACCGGAGCGAAGTCCAAAGGGGTTTTCGACGACGTGACGATTTCCAGGATTGACCGGCGCGACGTCGATTACGGCCTTGCCCGCCTTGTGACGGTCCAGGACACCAACTTTGACGCGGGCGGGACGGGAGACTGGACTCCCCGCAATGACGGAGGCGTCTGGAAGGCTGAAGACGGCGCCCTCAAGCAGACGAAAACCGGAGAGATGGCCTATTTGAATTTTCTGGACGTTCCGGAGCTCAAGGACCTCTCGATTGACGCTGAAATCGCTCTCGGCGGAGAACGCAAGGGCGGCCTGATCTTCCGTTATACCGACGACATGAATTACGATTACCTCGAGTTTGACGTGACCAAGACCCGAGTCAACCTGTACCGGATGGAATACGGAAAGTCCAAGCTGCTCGGCTACGGAATCATCCCGAAACAGGAGGACGCGATGGCCTACCGGGTGACCGTGCAGGCCGCGGGAGACTTGATTTCAGTGGCCGTGAACGGCGTGTCCCTGATCCGCGTCAAGGACCAGGCCAACTGGTTTGGCGACGTGGCCCTGTACAGCGCTCCCCGGAGCACCGTCACGTTCAATTCGGTCAAGGTTTCCAGGCTGGAGACGTTCGAGGACATCAGCCTGAACGGGACTCTCACGGCGGACCTTACCGGGGACGGACAGGTGGATTCCACCGACTACACCTTCGTCAACGACATGGATATTCTCGCCCGCAGCGACTACAACGAGGACGGCATTTTCGACGCTCGCGATCACGAGCTGTTCATTCTGGCGGCTTCCGGGAGGGCGGACGTCAACGGAAACAGCATGGTGACGGCCATCGACCGCACCGTGCTCGCAAGCGCCATCAACAACCACATCGACGTCAACCGCGATGCGGTCGTGGACGCGAAGGACGTCGAGAGCGTTTCCAAAGTGGCGGCCGCTCTGGCGATGCCGAACGCTTGGGCGAATCTGCTTGCGGCCGACGTGAACGACGACGGCTCCGTGACTTATCTGGATATGGAGCTTGTCGCCAAGAGCATTCAGATGGTCGACAATTTGCACCGGAAGGGGCTCGTCCTCACGGACTTTACGAACCTTGCCACTCCCGCGGAAAAAGAAGCGTTTGTGACGGCGCTCAATAACTTCCTGCACTCCGCGCTGACGGTTTCGGACCTTCAGCAGGCGGTGACGTATTACCGCAACCTGGACGGAATCGGAGGCGTGGACGAGAACGACCTCGAGTGGATGCACGACGTTTATGTGCGTACCCACGAGACCATTGCTCTCGACGAACTTGCCAAGGCCGATCTGGATCGCAACGGCTTTTTCGACGACAACGACATTGCGCTCTATCGGCAAATCGCGCCCTATCTCAAGGACGTGGACGGCTTGCCCAGCGTGAATCTCGCGGATCTGATGGCCGTCAAAGCCGTTATCTTCCGTAAGACGACGCTGGATCTCAATGAGACCGGGATCGTCGATGAACTCGACGCCGAAATGGCCGCGACTCTCATCGGCATGCAATCGGTTGCCGTCAAGGCGTCGTCGTCCGTATCGCGCAGCCAGTTCCAAGCGGCCGGAACGGCCCTTGTTTTCGACAACATTCAGGCGCTCACGAATCCCTCAGGCGGCTTCGACCAAAGGTCCGGCGGAGTGCCGCCCACGTGGCAGCCGGGGTATTTTGATCAGCCTGCGCCGACCCCTGCGGCGAACGTGACGGCGGAGTTTGACCTGGCTGTGACGAAGGCCGGCGTATACGACGTCGGTCTTGCCGTCCGCAGCCACAATGGTCAGGCCCTTCCGGAAGGCTACAATTACCAGTTCCGGATGACGATCGACAACGTCGACTACGGAGTCCTTCAGATCCCCGGTAACCTGTCGGCGTATATCTTTGAGTCCTTGCCGGTGAAGCTGAACGCCGGTAACCGCAGGGTCCGGATTCAGTGGATCAATTCGATCCCGGGAACGAGCGTCGAAGTCCAGCAGGTTTTTGCCAAGGCGGGACTGGATATCAACGGCAACGGCCGCGTCGACCTTTCGGATGTCGAGACCGTCCAGGCCATGATTGCCGAAGAGATCGCGGTCCGCTCGAGTGACCTCGACCGAAACAACCGGACCGACGCTGAGGACAGCCTGTGGATGGCTGCTGCGATCGCGGCCGTGGCCGAGATTCGCGGCGCCGCGCTTGAGACGGGCGTTACCTTGGCGAACGTTGAGGCCCATCCGAACGTGGGAGCCCTGCCGGATACCTATTTGCTTGAACAAATGATTTATGTGCGGGACAAGATGACGACGCGGGCTCAGGCTCAGGCGGATTACGACGCGGCTAAATTGCAGGCCTCGACGGATCCTGCCAACTATGCGAGGAAGGCGGGGCGGCTCGCGGCCCTGATTGCTATGGAAAATATTCTCACCGCCCGCAATGCCGCTCAGACGGACCTGAATCTCAAGACCCAAGCCTACAATGCGGCGGTGCTCGAGCGCGATCAAGCTGCCGCGGTGATGGCCGCGAAGAAAGCGGCCTGGGACATCGCCCGGACCGAGCCCGGCGCCAATGCCGCTCAGGCCGAGGCCGATTACGTTGCGGCCAAGCAGGACTATGACGGGAAGGCCCTCAGCGCCGAAACTAAGCGGCTCCTGATGGAAACCTCCAGGTCGGTTCTGAAGACGGCTGCAACCCGGCTCGCTCTGATGCAGACCCTCAAGAAAGCGACGGCTCCTGATTTGAATCCTGACGGAACCCTCGACGCGGCGGATCAAATGATCGTTGACCGCTCTGTGGCACGCGAGGACGATGCGCGGCGCGCCGATGTCGACGGAGATGGGAAGGTCAACAGTGCCGATGTGGTCCTCCTCGGCAACGCCATCCGGTACCTGAAGGACATCTCGATCGAGACCCTCGAAACGGTGGTTGGCTATGCAAAGGAAAATAGCGATCTTGCCCAAAGTGACGTGACCCGCAACGGGGTGATTGAGCTCCTCGACAAGCAGCTGGTCCAGTTTGTCATCACAAAGGACCTCAATGCCGACGGGATTGTCAAGGGGAGCCTGGGCGCTATGAGCTTGGACAACGTCGAGGCCGCGCTCCAGGCACTGGCCGTGGCCCAGAACGAAGACTGGTATCTCCTGCTCCTTTCCGCCGACCTGGACCTGTCGCGCAAGCTTTTTGATCTCCTCGACAAAAATAAGGATGGCGTGATCGATCTGCGCGACCTGCCGGAAGGGATCGATCCCAAAAAATTCGAAGTCTACGACGTCGACGGGTCCGGAAACCTCAGCACGGCGGACGAAGACCTCCTATCCTACGTCCTGGGACTTGTCGACGAGCAGGGCAATGTGCTCCCGCCGACGCAGGACGCGCCCTATAAGTATCTCAACCAGATCAGCCCGGAGCTGCGCAAGCGCGCCGACGTCAACGAAGACGGGGTGATTGATTCGAGCGACTTCAACCTGATGTCGCTTGCCCTCCAGCTTTTCGTGGGCGATTCCGACGGTGACGGCATCAACGACGCCGACGAGATTACAGCCGGCACCAGTCCGACGGAGCCGGACACCGATCAGGACGGTTTCAGTGACGGATGGGAGCGCTATTTGCAAACTGATCCCAAGGATCCGCTGTCGAAGCCTGAGCCGGTCCTGGCGGATTCCGACGGCGACGGGCTTGCGGACATGCAGGAGCAGGCGTTGACGACACAGCCCAACACGGCGGATTCCGACGGCGACGGCTTCAGCGACGGTGAGGAGATTCTGGCGGGGAAGAACCCGCTCGATCCCAACGACGCCCCCGTTCACATTGTGGCGCTCGCCGCACAGGATTCCGACGGGGACGGCGTTACGGATGCGGACGAAGTCATTGCGGGAACAAACATCGAATTGACGGACACGGACGGGGACGGCTTCTCGGACGCGGAGGAAAAGCGCAAAAACAGCTCGCCGACGAATCCGGACAGTAAGCCGGTCTATAGCGGTGTTACGGGCGATTCGGACGGGGACGGCATCACGGACGCCCAGGAAATGGTCAACGGCACGGACAAGGATTCGGCGGACACGGACAACGACGGCTTCAGCGACAAGGAAGAGCAGGTGCTCTTGACGAGCCCGACGAACGCGGCTTCGAAGCCCAAGGCGGTCTGGCCGGACACGGACGGAGACGGGGTTTCCGACAAGGACGAGCTTTCGCTCGGGACAAACAAAAACTCGACCGATTCCGATGAGGATGGTTTCTCGGACGGTTTCGAAGTGAAGTCGGGGACCAATCCCTCGGACGCGCTTTCGCATCCCTTGCCGGTCAAGCCGGACTCCGACGGCGACGGCATTCTGGACGAGACGGAAGTTCAGCTTGGACTCAACCCGCTGAAGGCAGACTCGGACGAGGATGGTTTCAGCGACGATGAGGAGAAAGCTCGCGGAACGGATCCGAAGTCGGCGGATTCGACCCCGTATGTGCCCAAAGGAGATGTCAATCAGGACGGCCGGGTCGACGCGACCGACATCAAGCTTGTTTGGGACATTGCGACCTTCCTCAAGGGCGGCGACCTCGATAACGACGGCGACCGGGACATCCAGGATGAGCTCAAGATCCAGACGCTCTTCGGCGGGGAACTGATCGAACGCGATGCCGCCGACCGCACTTCGGCGGTCAATTTCACGACGACCGACAAGACGATTCAGGCGCGCAAGACCGAAGGCCAGGGCGAATACAGTTTCTCCTATGAGACAACGGTGCAGCCCTACGTCGATTCCGACGGCGACGGATTCGGCGATCACGAGGAATTGGCGAGAGGCACGGATCCTGAGAACGCTTCTTCCAAGCCTTCCGGCCAGCCGACCGGCGGCCTCTATGCTATCGGACTTTCGGCTCGCAGCCTCGACGCTTTGAGCCTGCCGCAGGACGGGAACTACCGGTTCGAGATTTGGGTGGACGGTCATAAAATCCAGCCCAAACAGGAAGATCCTCTCAACGATTGGTGGTATTGGGACGACGATTGGGGCTATGAGAATTATTATACGGGGCCCGAAGCCGGCCAGCGAGCGGATCAGCTCGTGGTCCGCGGCAGCACCGATCAGTTCAACACCTCCATGATGCGCAATGTCGAGCTCTTGCCCGGCGCGCATACGATCACTTTCAAATGGGCGAATTCACAGAGCTATGAGAAAGGCGTCGGGGAAAGGACTTGGAAGTATCAGGAGAATGTGACGCGCAATATCCTGCCCTCGGTCGAAGTGAGAGATTTCTTCATCCGGGAGGTCCGCTACGACGAGCGCGCGGACTTGAACCGTGACAACAAGGTCACGGCCGAAGACCTCGACGCGCTGAAGCGTGTCGCGCAGACCTACCGCGAATTCCAAAGCGCCGACCTCAACTTGGACGGCAAAGTGGACGCCTCTGACCTGGCGATCTACCAAAACGGGCCGCTGACCGCCAATCACGTTGCCGACCAGCGGATCACGGTCAACGGCAAGACCTACGACGTCCGCTATCGCGCCGGGGAGGACCAGTACGAGCTTTACAACGCGGGGGAATTCTACCGGACTCAGCCCACGAGCCGTTCTCTTTCGATCGGAGGCAAGGAATATCTTGTGCTCGGTCCCGACGCGGCGACCGGCGACGTCCGGATCGTCGAGCACCTGGACTCCGACCTGAACCGTGACGGCGCGGTGGACTTGGCCGATCTTGCGCTGATGCGCGATGCCCTGGTCAACGTCGCCCGCAGAGCGGACGCGGTCGACACCACGAAGCGCTCGACGGCCTGGCGCTACGCGACGGGCGAAGACGGCGCGATCTGGGACGATTGCGACGTCTACTGCAACCGCGAGTACGATCAGCAAAGTCACGGATGGCTGCGCTACAACATGGAGGCTTATTACGACGGCGATTACGACATCGGCCTTTTCGTCAAAGACCTCCGAGCAGCACCGGCCAGCCTGCCGGCCGGATATCAATACGCACTTCAGCTCGTGGTGGACGGCAAACTCGAGGACGTCATCCGGGTCGACGGCTTCTCGGACCATTACGAACAGGGATTCGCGACGGTCCATTTGACGGCCGGAGTCCACGACATCGGCTTCCGGTGGATCAACCGGGAGGTATTCATGGGGATGACGCCGACGATCCAGGTCCGCGAGGCCTTCCTCCGCTCGACCGACCTGCGCGGCGACCTGAACGGTGATTTCTTCGTCGACCAGGCGGATGCCGTTCTGTTCAAGCAGCAGCTCGGCTCTTCCGTCGACATCCAGCGCCTCCAAATCGGCGGCCAGGCGTATCACGTGCTCGATAATCTTGACGGGACCTATACCTTTGCGTCGGGGACGGACCGCTTCACGAGCGACCGGCTCAGCCGAACGGTTTATTTCGGCGATCCGGAGCTTCCTGAGACCAAGAGCTACATCGTCCTGGTGGAAGACATGACGGGCCTCGTGACCACGGTGGAAAATACGGCCTCTGACGTCAATAAAGACGGCGTGATCGATTATGCCGATACACAGATTATCCAGAGGGTGTTCCGGACCCCGCAGTTTGAGGTCGAGAACATGGCCTGGGACAACAAGGTCTCCTATGAGGTGGATATCGATGAAAGCGCCCGCTATCTGGTTGGCCTCGCGGCCAAGGACCGCGATGGGGCTACGAGCGGGCAGGTGACATTCCGCGTTAAAATCGACGGCAAGGACCTTCCCTCCGCCATCGCTCTCGACAGGAGTCCCGAAATGGTCGAAGGCGCCGTCCAGGCCTATCTCGGCAAGGGCCGCCACCTGATCGAAATTTTTAGCGACGGTTATTATGACTACAGCCCGACCCAGGTGGGCCGCTTCTTCGTGCGCGATGCGCGCGGCGATTTGAACGGCGACCTCCGGCTGACCCTCGATGATCTTGCCATCTTCCGCGAGCAGGCGTCGTCCACCGGAACGATTTATCCGGCGGAACTGACCGTCTCGGGCGTGACCAAGCGCTATTTCGTGATTGATAATCTGGACAAGACCTTTACGGTCAGCGACGGGACGACAGGCTTTACGAGCGATGCGAACGGCAGCGACACGCGCGGTAAGCTGGTCACGGTCGCCGGCAAGGACTACATCCTCAAAATCGACCGCGATGCCCACAGGGTGGACCTGGTGGAGCGCCTTGACGGCGATATCGATCTCGACGGGGCCATCGGGGAGTCCGACGAGGCCGCGCTGCTTGCCCAGCAGGCCCACTTCTCGCAGCGCTTCGACGCAACTGATTTTGCGACCACCGGCGGCTTGAGCTGGAAATACCGGGAGGACGGAACGGCGATCCGGCTTTCGAATTTCATTCCCAATAATTTGTCGGGGGCATTTGCCTACAACACGCCGGTTTATCGGGTGACGAACCCGGCGACGGGCCGCTTCCTCGTCGGATTCGAGATCTCCGCGGGCGCCGTGCAGGCCGGCGAGACCTATGAATTCAAAGTGCTCGTGGATGGCGTCGAGAGAGGCCAGATTCTCGGGGTTCCCGTTACGGAGACGGCGGCTTATTTCGACGCCCAGATCGATCTTCCGGCCGGGACACACAGCATCCAGCTCCTCTGGGCGAATGCGAAAGCGACGCTCAACCCTCCCATCGTGCACAGCGTCTTCATGCGCGATAGCAAGATCAACACCTGGGCGGATCTCGACCGCAACCAGGTCGTCGATCGCTCCGATGCATTGGCTTTTGCACGCGTCCGGCCGTCATCCGATGTTGAGAGCGTCCGGGTGACCGTTGCCGAAGGCTCTGCAAGCCGCGACCTCGAATACCGCGCCCAGATTTACGGGACGGATCCCAGGAAGTATCTCTTCTTCAACGCCTCGGACACGACCCAAACGGTCGTTTCCGAAACCCGTGCGATTGCCGCGGTCGCCGGCGCGGCAGAGAGGACCGTTGAGACCGTGACGCTGGAGGGATGGACTTTTGCGGTGAGTCAGGACCCGGCCAGCGGCCAGGTGGTCCTGCGTGAGATGACGGAGACTGACGTGAATGCCGACGGGGTGACGGACGCCGGCGACTGGGCCTATTTCACCGCCCAGGAGGACCTCTTCCATCAGTCAAAGCCTTCCCTTGAATATCAAAGGCTAGAGCCCGCCTACGGCGATACCGATGGGAAGTGGCGGATCTCCGACGAGGGGAGCCTTTATACCCATTGCACCGATCACTGCGGTGAGGCCGCACTGACGTACAAGTTTACGACGGGGGAGGCGGGCCGGTATGTGGCGGGCATTCGCTTTGTCAATCCCGAAGCCCAACCCGGATACCGCTACCATCTCGATGTTTATGCGAATTCCACCAAAGTCGGAACGATTTATATCGACGCGACCGAGAGCGGTGAAGTGATTGCTACGACGGATGTGGCGCTTGCGGCCGGAGAAAATAACCTCCGGTTTGTGTGGTCCAACGCCTCCCAAGCGCCTGTTTCCGGGCTTGCGGTTACGTTTGACGGGTTTTTTGTGCGGTCCCTGAGGCAGGACACGGCGCTTGATTTCGATCAAAGCGGCACGGTCGACACGAGGGATTTCCAGATCTGGCAGGATCGTCTGCCGAGGCTCGGGACGTCGCAAACGGTCGTGATGTCCGGCATCACCTACCGGATTACGGGATACCTTACCGAGCCGGTCACTTATGACGTGTTCGACGGCACCGGGCACTTCCTCAGTATGGACGGCCGGTCTGTCGTCATCGGCGAAAAACCTTATTTGATCCGAGAGGCCGCGGACGGGACCGTTTCTCTGACGGAGTGGCTGGCCACCGACCTCAACGCGGACGGCCTCGTGAGCGCCGAGGACTACCGTTATTTGGAAGCGGAAACCGCGAAATACAACCGCGTCGCAGACGCCATCGATTACAAGCTGGATGCCGCCAATGTGTATTCGAGGATCCGGCCGCATGACGACGGGACGAGCGTCGTTTTGATCGGTGAGACGCAAGTCCGGTATGATTTTGACGTGCCCGAGGCCGGCTATTACGAACTGGCCGTCGCGGCCTCGAGCCTGACCGAGAACGAGCCGGCCTTCTACCGCTATCACTTTGATGTCCAGGGAGCCACCTGGGCGGATCATTCGGTGCGCGTGGAGGCGGCCGACGGAACCCGCACGGGAAGCACGAAAATTTATCTTACCAAAGGACCTCAGACCCTGGCCTTGAGCTGGTCGAATCCTCCGAGCGTTACGCAAGAGAATCCTTCGATCGTGAAGCTCGAGCGGGTGGCCTTGCGTTCGGCATCGGCGGACGACCGTGCCGATCTCAACCGTGACGGGGCCGTCACGGCCGCTGACCTTGCCGCCTGGCTTGCGGTCAATCCCGAGGAGAGCCGCTTTGCAAAGGTGACCCTGGGGACGACGGCCTATGCCGTGACGGCGAATCCCGACGGGACTTATGCCTTCACCTCGGAGGGAGTGACGGTACCGTCCTCCGGCGATGGGAAGATCGTCCGCCTGGCTGACAAGGACTATCTGATCTTGCGCGACGCGGATACGGGGAGGATTTCTCTGGCCGAAAAAATGCCCGGTGACATCAATCTCGACGGCTTGATCGGCGCGGATGACTTCGATCTGCTTTCGGAGCAGGCAGAGCAATTCTCGGATACGCTCGGAGCACGCGATTATGACACGAAAGAGGCCGGGTGGGTGGTGGCCGCGGGCGGTGAAAACCTGACGAGCGCGACGGACAGACAGATCAGTTACCGGTTCGATGTCCCGGCGGAAGGGGACTACGAGATCGGCTTCCTCGTGAGGCAGACGACGTCGAATCTCGATTGGTACAGGATGCGTTTTGAGGTCGCTGTCGAGGGTGCGGCCCAGCCGCTGCGAATTCGTGTGCCGGCGTCCGAGAACGAGTGGGTGCCGGTCAGCTTCAAAGTCCACCTGGCCGCCGGCTCCCGAAAGATCCAGATTGACTGGACCAACGATTACGAATCGACCTATGCGACGCAGGTCCCCGCTCCGGAAGCCGGAGCCGCCGCGATCGAACTCGGCGGAACGTTCTTGCGCGCTGCTGCGACGGATCTGCGCGCGGATATGAACGGCGATCAGGTTGTCGACAGCCGCGACCTGCTGGTCTGGCAGGCTGAGAATCCATCGGTCAGGGCGGTGCGGCAGGTGACGGCCGCCGGGAAGGTCTGGTACCTGCACAAGAACATGGACGGAAGCTTCACCGCCGGCGACGGCACGGAATTAGTTCAAAGCGACGAGCGGGGCCGGCTGATTGAGCTCGAAACGGCCGCCGGGACGACTTTGGAATGGATCATTACCGAAGACCGGGCCACGGGCTCGCTCAACCTGACCGAACACGTGAGTGCGGATGTGAACCTCGACGGGGAAATCAGCCTGGCCGACCGAGATCAGATGACGGACCGCCTCCAGTACACCTCCGAGCTCAAGGACGCGATCGATTATTACAACAGCAAGCCCTTGAGCTATGAAGAACAGACGGACGGTTCTATGATCCTTGACCAGGATGCGCAGACCCTGCGCTATCAGTTTACGGCCAACCGGACCGGATGGTACGAATTCGGGGTTTTGGCCGGGGCCGTTGCGGCGGGCCCCGAACATTACCGGCTTAACTTCAATGTTTCGGTGGGCGACGCTCAGAGACTCGGCGACATACGGCTCGACGGAAGCACGACGACCGTTCAGGACGGCACGATCCGGATGTTCCTTGAGGAGGGCAGTCATCTGGTGAACCTGACCTGGAACAACTCGAGCGAGGGTGGTTCGACCGGCGTATCGGTCCGTTTGGAAGGCGTTTATTTGCGTGATGAAGCGGCGTATGACGGCGCGGCTGATTTGAACGCCGATCACGTGGTCGATCGCGAGGACCTGATCGCGCTTCAGCACGCGACGCCCCGTAGCGAAGACCTTCATGAGATTCTCCTGAACGGCGAAGCGCTGTATGCGCTGAAACATTGGGACGGAACCTATACCTTTGAGCGTTCCGGCAGTCCTGATGTCGCAAGCGATGCCAAGGGTGAGATGGTGATGCTCGAAAGCCCCGCGGGGACGATTCGCCAATACCGGATTTTCGAGGTGGACGGCCAAGTCTATCTGAAGGAGCACCGGCCGGCAGACGTGAATATTGACGGAACGATCAATGAGGACGACCTCGATGCCCTGGTCTCTGCGACCGGCGAGCCACAGCAGCATTTCCGCGCGATCGATTACAGCGGTACCATCGACGGCTTCGGGACAGAGGGCGGGAAAACGGACGTCTGGATGATCGGAAGCGAGCCGGGGGCCCTTGAAATCCGGGCACCGCTGGCGTCTACCCAGCAGTATGAGCATACCTACGCGCTGAGCTATGAGTTTGAGGCTCCCGAGGCGGGCGATTATGATATCGAATATGCCTTCCAGGACATTCCAGGCCTTGTCCTGCCGGCAGGATTCAAGTATGACATGAACCTGCTTGTGAACGGCAGCTTCGTCGACGATGTGCGCCTGGTCCCCACGGGTGTCGAAGAGACGGCGGGGGCGCGGGTCAAGCTCCATGCGGGCAAAAACACGATTACTGTCAATTGGGAGACGCACTTCAAGACGGGCTGGACCGGGACGGCCGGAATCGAATTCAGGGGCTTGACGGTCCGTTCGGCGGACGTCTCGGCGCATGCCGACTTGAACGACGACGGGATCGCGGATGCCGCAGACCTTGACAGGATGCTCTCTGCGATGCCCGACAGCTCCAGAGTCCAAAAGCTCGATCTCGACGGAGCCGTCTACTTTGCGGTCCATCAGCTTGACGATACGTACACGATCTGGCGCAAAGGCGCCGCCGGCATCGAGTCCTACCGCAGTGACAAGCTGGGCCGGGTCGCGATCACTGATGCGGAGGGCTACCTCAACCGTGAGTATCAGGTGGTCAAGACGGAGACCGGCGAGATTTACCTGGCCGAAAAACCCGCGGCCGACTTGAACTCGGACGGATTCGTCAATACCGGCGACGCGGAGCTGATGTCGCGCGCCCTCGGATCTCACGACATTCCTGCGAAAGATTCCAAAGAGTATGACGCTGCGGCCAACTTCACGCTTTACGATAATCCCTTCGATCCGAGCGACGGAACGGGACGGATGATGGTGGGCGAATACCGCGACGACGGAAGCAAGTACTTTGTGGATTATTCCTTCGACGTGCGCGGTACCGGGACCTACGATGTGGGCTTGACCGTCAAGGATATCGCCCTTCCGTACGGCACGAATGCCTATGTTTTCGACGTCTACGTGGATGATTTCAGGACCCCTGCCGGCCGCCTCGAGATCCGGGGGCGCACGGGGGGCCTCGTCACCGGGGCGCTCGAGGACCTGCATCTGGACACCGGCTATCATACGGTACGATTCGAGCTTAAAAATCATTCACAGCAAACGTCCGTTGCGATCGACAAGGCATTCCTCCGGGACATTCGCTATGACGCGCGCGCGGACGTGAACTCGGACGGCGAAGTCAGCACGGCCGATTTCTTTGAGGCCTTTGCGGATTCGGGGAACACGACGTCGGTGCGCCGTCTGGCCGTGGGCGGTCATGATTACTACGCGTATCGCTATCACGACGGGCGCATGGCGTTTCAGGAGATTGTGACGCCGGTGGATCCCGAGGCCGAACCGGTGCTCTCGACGGACCTCTCGTACGGCTACCATTACGACGTCGCCGAGGGTGACAGAATTCTAAAAAGCGGGGCCAATCTGAAGGTGACGCTCTCCGGCAAGGATTATTACGTCCATTATGACGACGCGACCCGGGATGTCGCGCTGGTCGAGATGCTGGACGGGGACCTCAATGAAGACGGGGAATTGACACTGGCCGACGAGCAGATTCTCACGGAGCAGCTTGCGGACCTTGCGTCCCCGGTCCTGAAGACCGGCGCCGAAAACAGCGCGCAAACCGGTTTCGTGGTTGCCGGCGCGGGTGCGATCGTGGCCGCCAATGACGGGTCTTTGGCCCGGCCGGTCAGCACGGTCGATTATCAGTTCGCCGCGCTCCACCAGGGAGAATACCAGCTGACTGTGACCGGCGGCAATCCGGCTGGCGTTCCGCTGCCCGACCCCGATTACGTCTACGTTCTCGGCGTGTACGTGAATGACATGGACCAGCCGGTCGGTCAGGTCCGGATTCCGGCGCACCCCACGGAAAGGTTTGACGGAAAGTTTGCCCTTGACCTGGCGCAAAGCGGAAACGTCCAGGTGCGCTTGAAATGGCTCAATCCCGTTGCGAACCAAACCGCCTCAGACCACCTGACGCGCTTTCAGCTCGACTCGGTCCAGATGAGGGCCCTTGCCTATGAAGCGAGCGCGGATTTCAGCGGAAACGCCGTGCTCGACGCGGCCGATCGCGCGGCCCTGCACGCCTTGATCGGCCTGACGGGCATGACGAGCATCGAAAGCGCGGAAAAAGATATTTTGGTTACGCAGCCTCACATGATCGACCTTTCGATTCACGATTCCTTTGAAAATCTGAGCCGTTGGGACATGACCGACGCCGCGACATGGGACATCCGCCACAACCGCCTCGTGCAGCCGGACACGACGGCCGAAGATCCCGGGGTCGCCTTTCTTACCGATAGCGATTCGAGAAATTTTGAATTCGAAAACAGGGTTCAGTTCGATAGCGTGAATCAGGAGGCGATCTACTACGTTCGTTATCAGGACGCCAATAACTATTATAAAGTCATCGTCCGCGGACGCGATGAGCGGCTCCAGCCCCATCTGGGGACGTTTCAGGATGTCCGGGTCTACAGCGTGATCGGAGGCGTTCAATCCGTCGAACCTATTGCGGACGCACAGCTGCCCGTGTCGATCCTTCGCTCCAGGGAATACAAAATTGCTCTGAAGGGCTCCGGCGAGCGCGTGACCGTTTCAATCAACGGAGAAGAGGCTCTTGCGTTTGAGGACACGGAAGGCTTTGCGGGTAAAATCGGCCTTTCAGCCCGTCAAAGCAGGCTCTGGATTGGCGACGTTCGCTTTACGAAAATCGAGCCGCCCGTCGCGAGGATCTACCGGCTCGAGGAGACGGGCGTCACCAATCAATACCGTTTGACGAATGTGTCGGTGCCGGCCGAAACGTATCTGGGAGAGGCGTCCACGGGCACCGTCCGGCTGACTCAGTTCGGCAACGGCATTTACAAGGTCCGCCGGGATATGCCGCGGCAGGATGTGTTTGCAATCGAAAGGCAAATTTTTACGGCAGACCCCGTCGTAGAAGCTTGTGAGGCTGGAACGACGGCGTGCGGCTATGTGGCGGCGGACGGCGAGATTCTCCGCGTGACCCGGTCGGCCGCGGATGGACACTTTGACTTTAAGGACTCCGACGGTGTTCTCGCAGGAGCGAGTAGCCTCGGGGCTGATTCAAGGCAAGTGGTCACTCTCGGCAACAGACCGTGGTGGGTGAACCTCGCGGGCGATGTCATCACTCTTGAAATGAAGCCTGTTCAGGCACCGTCGCAGTCGCGACAAATCGTCCAGACCGTGATCGACGGGGCGACCCGCATCTTCCGCTGGGAATGGGTCGCGGGAGCAGGTCAATTTACGCTGACCGATATGACGCAGGAGCCTCCGGCGGTGACGACGACGACGGGAACGTCCCACGAGGTGACCCTCGACAGTGTGGTTTACCGTTTGGTCAAGGACGGGGAGGTCCTCGCCATGCTTCAGTCCCGTGATTCGGGTGCCTCCGCAGACGGCGTGCATGCCGTGGCTGTGGGAGGGAAAGTCTACGCAGTAACGCAGGCGGCTGGAGTTTATACGTTTACCAACGTGACCGACGGGATCGAGCATCCGGCGAGCGATCCGGACACCGGTACAGTCTTGATTGGCGACATCCGATACGAAATCCGACTGGCCGATACGGCGGGCCGCATTGAACTGGTCAAGGCCGGCGAAACCGTCCTACAGGGACCCGATCACATCCTCCAAGCGGGCAGCGACTGGTACACGGTCATCAAGAGGAATAATCGCTACTCCTTCACGCCCTCTGCGGGCGGCGCGGCCATACCGGAAACGAACCGCAGCGTGACGCTCGGCGACGTGACCTACCGGATCAGCGAGGATGCTGCAGGCAAGGTCCAGCTCAGCCTTGCCGTCGAGGAGAAGAGTACGGCCGGTGAGCGCAACTTCGTCCGGCTCGGCGAGGCTGTTTACTCGGTTTCGATGGCCCCCGGTCAGGTGACCTTCCAGCGGGTGGTGGGAGGCGCTCTCAGCGTCACCGCGGTGACGGCGGAAGTGACCCTCGAAGGGGTCCGTTTCCGGATTTTGAGGGACGTGCCGAAGACGGGAGACCTCCAGCTGATTCCCCTGGGAGCGCTGAGCCAGGCGGTTTCCGGATTCAAGGGGATTTACGTGGAGGGGATCCTCTATGAGCTTCAGCTGGGCGCTCAAAGAACCTTCATCAACACGGTCAGCGCTTCGACGGTTTCCTACGCCGTCAACGCGTCTGAAATCACTTTGGACGGGCAAGTCTACCTGGCCGTCTACGACGGGACAGATCCTTTGAAGGTGTCCCTGGTCAAAAAGCCGGCGACGAGCGCTTATCCGGGTTCGAATGTCCGGGCGATCCAGATCCTCGACAAAATTTACTATGCGGAGCAGGTCGCCAGCGAATTCCGGTTCACTCGCGTGGATGCACCGCTCACCGTTCTGAACACCGCGAATCAACTCATGACGATCGACCAAGTGACGTTCCGCGCAGCGTTCGATTCACTGTCGGGCACAATCAGCGTCTTCAAGCCTCAAGCAGAAAGCCAGCGCCTTGCCGGCGAACTGTCGGTGGAAGTCGACGGGTCCTTCTATTCCGTGGCGCAGTCGGGAGCCGCGTTCGTCTTCAGCGACGGGACGAATCCGCCGGTCCAGTCCGCGGCCGACGGAAAGACCGTGACCCTGAAGTCGGTGCTCTATGAGATTTCGACGGTGCCCGATCCGCAAGATCCTACGAAGATCCTCGTGTTAACCCTGGCGAAGCGCCCCGACCGCTCCGCGTTGCAATACGACCAGATGATCGAGCTCGGAGGGACGGCGTACGGAGTGCGCCGAGACAAATCGACGAACTTGACCTATACCGGAACCTACACGCTTTACGAGAACGGCGTCGCGAAGGCGACGAGCACCTGGCCCGGCAAAACGTTTACGATCAACGGGACGATTTACGACATCACGATCGGCTCCGACGAAAACATTTCCGTCACCCGCCGGCTGAAGGTGGGGATTCCTGCCTCGGCGGTTTTGATCACGATTGACGGCGATTCGTACGATGTGGCCGCTGTGGGATCGGTTTACAAGTTTACCCCCCAGGGCACGGGCGCGACGGTGACAAGCGTTCTGAAAAAGGACACAAAGCCGCCGTATGCGACGCTTGCCCATGTCGTGACGATCGACAACATTCTCTATGACGTGACGAGCGATGCGGCAGGGGTCCATCTGAAGGAGCGGCCTATGGCGGACCTCAACGGGGACGGGTTGATCAACGCCCGCGACTTGCAGATCGTCCGGTCCTCGGTCACGCGGCAAGCGGCGATCGACCGCTCCGACATCGACCGCAACGGCATCGTGGATTTCAACGACGCCCGCCTCTTCGACAACGCACAAAAATACTACCGGGACGTCAACGACGACGGCGTGATTGACGAGCGGGACCGAATGGACACGGCCCGCGTCGCGCGCTTTGCCGACAACACCATGCTTCAGACGAAGGCCCTCGAACTTGACTCCAAAATCAACAGCCTCTTCGGAGGCGGCGCCTACGGCGGGGCCATGTCGTTCGGGTCCGGCTACGGCGGGACGGAACTCTCGGGGCTTCTGGCCAAATTCTTCCCGGGCTACAATGGCTCCAACCGCAACAACGGAAATATCGAAGTCGAGGACGTGATGGATTTCCGGTATGCGCTCGAGGCCGTGAAGATGCTCAAGTGGACGGATCCCCAGGGGATCTACGGGGTCCGCGACTTCACGGGCGACGGCAAGTTCGACGAGTCCGATATCACCTATATGGAAGACCTGAAGAAGCTCATGGACAAATTGAGCTGGTTTCGCGACAAGTACCAGGACACGACCGGAGAACTCATCTTTCAGACCCTGCGCGACAAGCTGCTGGCTGCGGACGTCTCCAACGACGGCTATGTCAACGATGCCGATAAGGCGATCATTCTGGACTCCTATCAGAACTACGATAAGTATAACTTCAACGACACCGATTCCGTGGTCAACGACACGGACGTGGATTTTGTCGCGCGCGTCTGGCGGCTGATTATGCCGGTGATCGACACGAACGGCGACGGTCTGCGAGACCTCCAAGACCGCTATACCGCCCTTGACGGGCGAATCCCGGGCGCCCAGGTGACTCTCGGAACGGCCTCTCAGGGCATGGCCGTCACGAACGGCGTTCTCCACACGGCGGTGAACGAGGCCACCTTTACCCAGGAGCTCAAGGTCGAGACGAGCGGAGACTACTACTTCGGTCTATCGGCCCGCAGCTTCGAGGGCGTGGAACTTCCGGAGAATTTCTCTTTCAAAGTCGATGTCACGGTCGATCTCAACGGAGACGGAAAGTTCGCTCTGGAAGAGTACCAGGGCGAAATTTCTGTCAAAGGCGTCTCGGGGCTCAAGTTTGAGGAAGGCCTCATAGTTCTCCGCGGGCTCACGGCCGGCAAGCAGTCGGTCCGGTTGACCTTCAAGAACACGTCGATCGCCACTCCGATCGAGATCCGGGACATCTTCCTCAATAAACACGGGTTTAATCTTTCCTCGACGGACATGAACGGGGACGGCCAAATATGGCTCGATGACGCCGAGGTGCTGACGGCCTTCATCGCGGCCCACGATGCCGACTCGAACGGGATGCTCGACGATTACGAAAAAACCCGCATCGAAGCCCTGACGGTTTCGAACGGCTACGAGGCGAAGCTGGACTTTGACGCCGACGGCAAGATTACGGCCAAGGACAAGGCGCTGTATCTGGAGATCAAGTCGATTTACGATTACAACCGGGATGGGGAGGTCACGCAGCTCGATGTCAAAGAGGTCGAGAACGTGGCCTATTACTTCGTCCACTCGAAGGCACTCGAGACCACGAGCGGCTACGCTGGAGGCTATCAATATTATTTCAACAATCAGGGATATTCCTCCGGGACTTATCTTCTGGACCTCGAAGGCAACGACGGAGATATTGACGTTAAGGACTTGCAGAAACTGATCGAGATGGTCCGCATGGACCTCACCGGTGAGGGAGTCATCAACCGCGCCGATTACGACAGGGCCTTGGCGATCAAAGATTATCTGGATGGCGCGTTCCGGGCCGATGAGTTGCGCCGCGCGAACGTGACCATGGACAATACCTTTACCCTGAATGACGGCTCGGCAAGCACGGTGGAGTCCGGGCGTTTGGAAGAAATCGTGCTGGGCGGGGTGACTTATGAAGGGGAGATCCTGGAGCCGTCGGGTGAAATCATTCTCAATCAAAAACACCTGACGAGCGCTGTCGCCGAGGGCCAGGTGGTGCGCCTCGAAGAGCAAACACTCAGCATTTACAAGGGGACCAGCAGCGAGAATATGGCTCTGGCTTCTGAGGGCGTCACTGTGAACCGGGTTTCCTCGGCGTCGAATGACACCTTCGATCCGAGGAATTTGATCGGCGCAGCGATCGGCAACAGCGAGGCAGGCGCCGCCGGCGATTTCCTCTTTGCCGCGACGGATAGCCACCAATCGGTCACGATCGACCTGGGCGCCGTGAAGGACGTCGAAAAGTTTATCACGAGGCATGCCAAACCGGGCGAAGAGAAGGCCGTCACGAGCGTCTCGATCGAAGTCTCCGAGGACGGCCAGTTCTGGACGAAGGTCGCCGAGACCGCGAGGACCGCGTCGAACCAGACGGTGAATGTCATCGAGCCTGCCCGTGCCCGCTACGTGCGGTTCAATTTTGGCGGTCAGGGGTCCCGGGTGATGGACGTCGAAGTCTACGGGGTCTCCGGTGGCTTTGTCTTCGATGGCGGGGTGAAACACCCGATCAACCCCGCGGACCGTACGGTGTCGATCGGCGGCCGAACCTACGAAGTGACCGAGGACGCGGTGACGGGAAATCTTGGACTTGCGCCCAAAGACGTCATGGCCACGAGCTATGCGGCGCGCCAGGAAATCGAGATCGAGGGCCGGCGGTATAGCGTCACCTATGACGAAATTGCGGGCGCTTACACCTTCCTCGGGACTGATGAAAAGAAGGTTTCCAATCCCTATGCCGGCACGGTTCGCTTGGACGGGAAGCTCTACAACCTGTTGCCGGATGGGATTACCCACCGCGTGACGCTCGTGCGCTCGAGCGGCGTTGCGGCCGTGCGTTCGGAGCACGCCGCCGATCAGACCCTCACGATCGGCGCAACGTCCTTCGAAGTCCTGCGGCGTGACGACGGCAGTTACCTCGTGAGCGACGGCACACGCACGATCGCAAGCGACGCGAGAGGGAGCCGGATCACGATCGACGGCTTTAACTACCGGATCGAGGAGACTGACCCGGATACGCGTACGGTGACGCTCATCCCCGATGCGATTGAAAGCGTCCATACGGCCGATCAGGTGATCGAGATCGTGCGGCGGTATCAAGGCGAGGAAACGCGCGGCAAACGTTACGACGTGGTCGCGAACGGCGACGGCAGCTTCGATTTTAACGACGGCTTCTCGGTGATCCGGAGCAGGGACGAGAACGGGACGCAGGTGGTCGATCTCATGGACCGCCGCTTTGAAATTGCATCGACGGCCGACGGCGTTGCTCTGACGTTTGTGCCGCCCTTGGGGGCCGATGGTCTGGAGCTTGTCCCCGGCCTCGAGTTCTTCAGCCGGGTCGCGGCCGCCGAGTTGAACTCCGTGGAGGCTGACTCTGTGGAGGCGATTTCCGTCGAGGGCGTCCGCTACGAAGTGGTCAGGTACGGGGTCGATTATCAGCTCGTCCGCGGAAAGTTTACGCTTGACCTCGCAAATGCGCAGACGGGCGACATCCTTTCTCTTGATCAGAAGAACTATCAGATTTCGATTGACGGCAGTACGCATCGTATGGCGCTCAGCCGCGTACTGCCCACCGTCGCGCAAGGCGTCGATCAGGTCCTTCGCGTCGAGGGTGAAACGGTGAAAGTGAGGATTGCGGCAGACGGCTATCTCTTCAATACGGATACGGCGTCGGTTTCTGTCGGCGGCACCGTGACGATCAGCTCCAAAACCTATACGGTCGTCAGTGCCAATGATTTCGGAGACATCCGCCTCGAACGCGCCGCGAGCGGCACCGATCCCGTGACGAGCCGGACTGTTGCGAGCACCGTCGTCAGGCTCAATGGGCATGAGTACGGGATACTCGAGACAGCCAACAATCAGTGGACTCTCTTCGAGGACGGACTTGCGGCAAGCGCCGTGACGAATGCGGCCGCTCACGTGATGATCGACGGGCGCAGCTGGCGTTTTGAAGCCGACCCTGAGTTTGCCGGCCAGTTCCGTCTCGTCGCAGTGCCTGAGGAGGTGACGGTCCTCGAGGGTGAGTACCTTGTGGATCGCGGGACCTTTTATGCCGTGACCTACGACAAGGCGACGGGCGTCTACTCTTTCGATGACGGCCACGCTCGCTACGAAAGCGTACCGGGTACGAACCTTGTGGACCTGAACGGGATGACCTTCGAAATTTCGAAAGAGCCGTATTCCGGCAGAGTCGTACTCGAACAGCCTTACGCGCGCAGCGCCTCGATCCAGTACGGCCAAAACCTTGCACTCGGACTTCGGAACTATCGCGTCGAACACGACTGGAAGACGGACATTTATACCTTTACCGATGAGACGGGGCCGGTCACAAGCGATCCCGTCAAGGATACGGTCCTGCTTGGCGGCATTCTTTACAAGGTGAAGATGGATCTTGTGACGGGGCAAGCGTCCTTGGAGCAGGTCCGCCGTTTTGAGAGCCAGCACGAGTTCGTGACTCTCGACGGTAAGCAGTACCAGATTACGAAGCGGACCGGAAATACCTACCGGTTTACGTTCATGGGGCAGACGGACGGAAGCGTTTATTACGACAGCACCGGCGCCGGGACCGTTCTTCTCGACGGAGTCGATTACGACCTCGACGTCATCAATCCGGATGTGCCTTCCATGCGCCTTGCGGTCAAGGCCGTGTACACCGGAGAGGATGTCGTGATCCTTGGGATCCATCACACGGTGAGCCGCTCGGGCGAGTTCTTCTCGGTGACCGATACACAGCAGAACGTGACGTCCATGAGCGACCGGACCGGCCTCCTTTACATGAAGGGCTTTCATTATCAGATGATCGAGCAAGGCGGGACGCTGCGTATGGAGCGGGTTTTCACGAGCTTGCCGGTCTCAAAGCCGGTCGAAACCGGAGGGGTCCTCTACACCGTTACGGATGATTTCGCAAAGGGGCGGATCCTTTTCAACGACGGCCTCCATCAATACGAAAGCGACACGACCCGCAGCACGGTGACTCTGGCCGGACGCGCCTATACGATTGCGGTCGATCGTGCGACGCGCCAGACGACCTTGACGCGCAACGACGGCACGGCGGCCGACCAGGTGATCTCCGACGGCGTGACGGTCGAGCTCGACGCTGAGACGTACTCGATTCGCCGCAATACCGACGGGACCGTGACGTTGTCCGGCCCTGGGCGTGAATATCCGGGCGACCGCGACGGCATCGTGAGGATCGGTGCCGAGGCCTTCGAAATGACTCCGGGTGCCGGTTCCGCGCTTGTCTTCAAACGCAGGCTGACGAGCATCGCTCACGAGGGGACCGTCCTTCAACTCGGAAGCCGTTATGTCGCGATCCGGGACAACAAGGACGGGACGATCGACGGTGAGGACAAGCAGGCCCTTGCGGACGTCCTCGAGCGTTTCAACGTCTATGACCTGGACGGCGACGGGAGGCTCACGTTGAACGACCTGGACGTCAAGCGCGCCGAGATGAGCGAGGCGATGCGGCGTGCCGCCGAGGATGTGCAGAGGGAAGCCGACATTTATCAGATTTTCCGGGAGATCTATTCGGAAGAAGCGATTTCTCAGGACACGCTCAAGGCGTCTGAACTGACCGGCGACGGAATCATCGACAACGACGATATCGCCGAAATGAACTTCGCGCTCGACTTCTACCGGTCGCTCGGTCTCGACGGCGATGATGTGGGGACTCTCCAGTCCGTGATTCCCGAAATGACCGTCGGCGCGACGACCTATGTGGTCCGCGATGACGGTGGCGGCCTGCTGACGCTCGCGAAAGATTCTCTGGAATGGCACTTTGATGCACAAGGCAACGGGACGATTGATGTGACGCCCTATCATATTTCTCAGGATTCAATCACCGGCCGGTATGTTCTGGTTGCCACCGGGGACGTGACATCCGTTACGGGGGATATCACCCTGAAGGAGCGCACGTGGAACATTGCCCGGGACGAACAGACGGGCGCGTATCAATTCTTAAGCGGTGCGGACCTCCTCGCGAGCAGCGTCCCCGACGGGAGCGGCCATGCGACGGTGACGCTCGACGGCGTGAGCTACGAAATCAGCACGGCGGCGCTCAATCAGGTTGCGATGAGGGACATGACCGAGATCTCATCGACGGCCCCGACGCTGCGCGCGGCGGGCCTGGAATGGCGAGTGGAGCGGCCTTCGGCGGGGGTCTGGCGTCTTGTCTCCGTGGCCAATGACTCGATCACGCACGAAAGCGCCGGGACGAGGATCGTGCTCGGCGGCCTGGCTTATCAAATCGCCGAGAACGCGCAAACCCGTCAGGTCACGCTGCAGCGGGAATACCGTTTTTCGGAATCGGCGGGCGAGATCACGGCCAACGGCCTCGATTATGCGGCGGCGAAATATGGCGAAGTTTGGACCTTGACCCGGAACGCTATTGACTACACGACCTACAGCCGAGGCGCCGAGCACCTCCTGAGGATCGGCACGACCCTTTATGACGTCACCGAGGAAGCCGGGCATCTCGTCCTCACCGAAAAATATTATGACCCCGAGCGGAGAGTCCTTTCCGCCGAGCAAGTCCGGGCGGTGGCCGAGGAGCTCATCCTAGACGCCAAGGCGGACCTTAACGGCGACGGCAGCGTGAATGCGGAGGATTTGACGGCGTTTCGCGTGAAGGCCAATTACAACGACCCGTCCAAGACGGATCTCGACGCGAACGGCGTCACCAACGAGCTGGACGAGAGGATCCTGACCGCGATTGTCGAACGCAACAAATTGCTCCGCAAGGCGGACGTGAACCGCGACGACGAGCTCAGCCGGTTCGATATCACGAAACTCCAGGATTATTACCGCAGCAATCTCAGCTACGACGTGAACGGGGACGGCGCATCGAACCAGGCGGATGTGGACTTCCTGACGGGATTGATCGAGAGATCGATGGTCAAGGAGGCCCTGCGGGACCGCCTGGACGTGAACAAGGACTACAAGCTGGATGCCTCCGAGGCCCTTGTGCTCAAGACCTATTTTGAAGAACTTGCCGATCTCGACCGCGACGGATTCAGGACGGAGGCGGACGTGAAGCTCCTTGAGTCCATCAGCGCGCAAGTCCAGGCCATGGCGGATGAGGCCCATGTGACGAAGGCCCAGATCGCGCTTGCCGACGTGAACAAGGACGCCATCGTGGATTACCGCGATGAAATCGCCTATGCGAACGCCATCCGCTATCACGTCGACTTGACGGGCGAAGGCACCATTGACGCGGAGGACGTGAAGGCCCTTGACGAACTGTTGCAAGGCGGCGGCGAAGGGATGGACGATGCTGCGTTCGAGTATATCAAGTTCAATGTCCCGCAGTTCTACCTGCCTTCCGACGTCCTGAGCAAAGCGGACATCCACAAAGACGGCGTTTATACCGCCGAGGACGCAACGGAATGGATGAACTTCATGCCCGTCACGAAGCCGACGGCGGCCGCGCAGGCCAATTACAAGGCCGGCTTCTCGAACGCGGCCGGCGACAAGCTGTCGGGCTACACGACCGGCGCGTGGTTCGAGTTTACGGCGATGAGCTTTGACAAGGACGGGCGCACCAGCATCGGGATTCAAATGAAGGCTTCGGAGCGCACCTACGTGACGTTCGACGTTTTTATCGATGATGACAAGGTGGGAACGATTGCCGGGTATGCGGATGAAACCGGTCCGGCAACATTGTCCGCCTTGGCCGACGTCAAGGCGGGCGCCCACAAAGTCAAGTTTGTCCGGACCGACGTTCCGACGGCGCAGAGTGAAACCGGCGCTCCCGTGCGCGTGGATCTCGAGATCTCCAACGTCATGGTCGGCGACCCGATTCCGGCACGCTATGACGTGGACGGCGACGGGCGGCTGACGGACCGTGACGGCCAAATCATCAGCCAGGCCGTGAAGGGCGCCGCGATCTTGCGCAGCGCCGACATGAACCTGGACGGCGTGGTCGACGAGGAGGACCTCACGCTATGGGACCACCCCGAGAGGATGAGTGACATCGACCGTCCACGGCGCAATATCGACCGGGAAGGCGATACGCCCGACCCCAATGACCGCGCGGTCATCGAGACCCTGATCAAGATCCAGCAGATTGCCTCCCGTGCGGACGTCAACGGGGACGGTTTCATTACGGCCGATGACCGCAATGAACTCTACCGCAGTACGCTTTATTACCGGGATGTTGACGGGACTCCGGGAATCGGCGAAGGCGACATGGCGGCCATCCAGGCCATCAGCAGGATTTTCCACACCGTCGACATGGAGGACGTCGAGCATGCGGACCTGAACCGGGACGGCGTCAATGACGAGCGCGACGGCGAGTATTTGCTCCAAGCCCTCCGGGACAACACGTTGACCGATGCCTTGAATGCTCTGCGGACCAGCACCCACCTGGGGTTGCGGGTCGGGGAGAAAATCTATGACAGTGAGGAGACGGCGGCCCTTTTAGTGGCCCTCGGCCCTCTCGAATTCCGGGACGAAACGATGTGGGTGCCCTCCGTGGTTTCGGATGACTTTTCGGCTCCGAATCCCGAAATGTGGACCGAAATGACCGGGGCCTGGGTTCTCGAAAACGGCCGGCTGGCGCAAACCGACCTTGGCGACCGCGTCAGCACGGCCCTGTTGGCTGCGGATGCACTGCGTGACTTTACCCTGTCGGCTCAAGTGAGCCTCGGCGCGAGGACGCCGCAAGGCGAGGGCTCTTCGGGGGCCGGACTGGTCTTCCGGTGGCAGGATGACCGGAACTACTATGACGTCGTGCTCAACCGGGAAACGGAGGAAATCGAATTCCGAAAGACTCAGGACGGCGAGACGACGGTGCTTGCGAATGCGTCCCTGAACGTGCGCACGGCCTCCGGCCAAAGCCCTCTGGGCATGCCGTACGGATATTCCATGGGCGGATATGATCAGCCGGGCATGATGGGAGAAACCTATCTGCGGGACGGCCGGTTCTACCGCCTCGAGGTCCGCGCCCAAGGCGATCATTTCGAAGTTTCGGTGGACGGGGTCGCGATGCTTCAATTTGCAAACGCCGACCTGGCCACAGGCCGGGCCGGTCTCATGACGGAGCAGAGCAGCGCCGCTTTCGACGACATCCGGCTCACGACTTACCGGGCGGTCTCCGACATTGCCGCCAACAAGGCTCTTGCGATCGATCTGACCGGCGACGGGAAGATCAACGCGTTCGATTACGACGCCCTGAACCAGATTGCGGCCTTGAAAGACCTCGATATCGACGGTAACGGGGGCACCACGGAAGAGGACCGCAAGGCGGACCGCGAGCTTCTTTCGAAGATCAGCCGCTCGGACTTCAACCGGGACGGGGAGGTCAACGACGAGGACCTTGCTTTTGTCGACGTGGACCAGAACGGCACGCTCGAAGATGCCGATCGCCTTGCTATGAACAAGATCGTCCAGATGTCGACGGTGATCACGCGCTTCCGCCAGGCCGACGTCACCGGCGACCGCAAGGTCAACGACAAGGACCTCGCGGCGATCTTTGATGCGCTCGCCTATTACCGGGACATCGACGGCAGCGGCTCGATCAACTCAAACGACCTGGCCCGCCTCAAGGATGTGATCGAATATCAGAGGATCCAATATTCCGAGGCCATCATCGACCGTGCCGACGTTAACGGGGACGGAGTCGTCACGGATCTGGATCTGGAGGACCTCCTTTATGCACGGACGTGGGTTCCGAAAACGGACGTCAACGGGGACGGCCAATTCGGCGGCACGGGGGATGTGAATGCGCTCTCCGACGTGCTGGACCTCTTGGCGCGCAATGAGCTTGCCCTGCCCGAAGCGGTGGGTAAGGCCGATCTGGACCGCAACGGCACGGTCGACGGGCAGGACATTCAGGCGATGACCGATCTTTTGACCGCGATCGCGGCCGATCCGTCGCTCGAGGCCGTGGCATTGAGTGATGCCGAAACTTGGGACCTTGCGCGCGACGGACATATCAACCAAGCCGACTTGACCTGGATCGTCCACACGGAGGGTCTCATCCGGGCGGGGAAGTTCCTGACCCAGGACGAGCAGAACCGCTTTGACGTCAACGGCGACAAGACCCTCGACAACCGGGACCTCGAGATCGTGACGAAGGTTTACGACCACCTGGTGGATGTCGACGGCGACCGCAGCTACAACACCAACGATGACAAGGTCATTACCGACCTTATCCGTAAGCGTGCGCTCGGCGTGACGCCCGAGTTGGAGCGGCGCGCGAACCTGAACGGCGACGGGGCCGTCAATGAGGCGGACCTCGAGCTCTTCGAGAAAGCCCGTAAGGCGGCGTCCGTGATCGACACAGATTCCGACAGCGTGGTGACGGAGTCGGAGCGGCAAGCCTTCCGGGATCTGGTGACGTGGTTCCTCTCGCGAGGGATCGAGTCGGCGGAGGCCTTTGAACGGCGTGACGCCAACTCGGACGGATTTATCAACCTGCTCGACATCGAAGAGGTCCGAAAAGTCCGCCTGGGCGAATATGCCGAGATCCGGGACCTCGAGTATTTCCTGGAAGTGGAGTCGCAGAAATTTAAAAGCTTGGCTGCCGAGGCGCGCGACGTCGACCGCGACGGCCTCTTCGGAGAGCTGGATGTCGAGCGCATTCAAACGATGATGGAGAACATGGACCTCATTACCCAGGGCGTGACCGCCGAGGAGGTCCGCCGCGCCGATTTGAACCAGACGGGCAGCATCGATAGCGAAGATATCGCGAATTTTCTGGCCGCGTCCACCTCGAGCGCCCGCTACGACCTCAATCACGACGGCTTGGTCAACACGGACGACGTTGCGATGATGAATGACGTCCGCACGGCGATTCAGGACGGCGAAATCCTTCGGATCAAGGGCTATTTCAGTACGAACCCTGACGGCCAACCAGTCTACATCCGTGGCTATCTTGATTATGACCTCGACGGCGACAAGTTCGTTGGCTTGAAGGACGTCAAGAAAGTCCAGGACGCGATCCTCGGGCACACCGATTTGAGCGGGGACGGCCTCGTGGACTACAGCGCGGCGGGCGCTGACACGGCTATTCTCAAGGAGATGACGGAGCTCGACAGCCTCCTGCGGCGCCTCGGTTTCGGCCGGACGATGGACGCGTACATGATGAGACAAATCAAGATGGGAGACCTCAACAAGAGCTACGACGAGGTCCAGGCGATCAGCGACGCGGCCAACGCTCAAGAGGCGGGGAGTGGCCTGCCGCCTGATTGGGGAGATTATCTGGACTCGGACGACATCCTGTGGGCCCGTTTCGCCCTCGATGTGGCCAAAAACTCCTTTTATGACCTCGACTCGAACGGCACGTTCAACGAGCTGGACGTCAAGCTGGCCGATGAAATTCTGCAGAACATCCAGCAGCCGCTCGCGCGCATCCTCCAGCCCGAGACCTTCGACCACTACGACGTCGACAACAACTGGCTGCTCGACGAGACGGACCTCGGGATCGTCAAGCAGGCGAACACGAACATGATCTCGACCCGGCTCGACCAGCTCAAGACTGAAAAAGACGCGGTGATGATCGCCAAGATGCGGGGGCTGGATATTCCGATCCGGCTCGAGGATTTCGACCGCATGGACCTCGACGGCGACGGGAAAATCACCAAGAGGGAACCGGGCTCGACGCGGGCAACTTCCGACGTCGACATCTACCTGCGCGACGAGCGGGATCCCGTTTTTGTCGAAATGAAGAGGCTCCTCCGGGAAGATCTTCAGTTTGGAGGCGGGGTGGTCTCTCTCGAGAACGATTTCGACTACATCAAGCGCTACCTGGAAGGGGTGGACCTTTTCCAGGACGGGCTGTTCAACCAGCAGGATGTGGACTGGATCGACCATAAGATCCAGCAGATCGAAACCGGGGATACGGTCTCGCTGCGAGACCAGGCCCTGTCCGACGTCGACCGCAACCACAACCTGAACGTCAAAGACCTCGACACGATGCTCTATGCGATGGCCAACGGCCGTGACATCGACGGAAACGGCTACATCGATCTCGAGGACGCGGTGGTGACTGCGGACGTCCAGCAGAGAATCCTCCAGGCGCGCACCGTCCAGGAGGCCCTCGATATCTTGAACGGCCTCGATGCGGCCGTGAATCCGCCTGCGTTCGAGCAGAGCGCTCCGGTTGCCGAGCCCGTGATCAAGGTGGAAGCCATTCACAAATTGCTCTCCTGGCATCAGGATGGCGGCGACTACGTCTTTACCGACGGGACCAACACGGGGCGGGGCGCTACTCAGGTGACCTTCGACGGTGTCGTTTTCAACATCGTTCCGGGCGGCGCGGCCGGGATGACTCTTGTCGCGGCGGACGCCTCATCCAGTACGGCCGTTGCACCGCCTGCTCTCCTGGTCCACGGCCGGATTTACTCGGTGCAGGTCGATGCAGAGGACGGGACCGTGACGCTCGATGACGGCGCCGTAAAGGTCCGAAGCTATGCCGAGAGCGCGCTGCTCGGGCACATCGATTTGGCGAACAAAGTCTGGAGCGTCGTGACGGACGTTGAGACCGGAGCGATCTCCCTGGAGGAGCGGGTGAATTTCGGCGCCGATGACCGCAAGGCCATGACCCGCGTCATGGACCAGTACCGCGGAGAGATCGTCCGCCTGGCGCCCGAACTGGGGCTGTCTCTCAACACGGCGGAGAACGTCTCGAATATCGAGAAGGAAATGGCGCGGCGCGGCGCGGCCTACGTCTTAAATAGCAATCAGGACACCACGGCCGATGATCCCGACTTGATGGCCCTTCGGGAGCTCGTCGAGAAGCTCGGGATCGCCCCGGAGAGGCCCGAGGATCCCGACCTCGGTGATGTCACGCCTTACCGTGCGCTGTCCGAAAAATTTAAATTCATGGAATTCGATATGGACGCGAACGGCACGATCTCCACCGAGGAGATGGCTTTTGCGCGCGACAGCATCCAGAAGGTCCTGAATTTCGCCCTCCTGACCGAGGAGGACAAGGCTTCCGGAGACGTCAACGAGGACGGCGTCCTGAATAACTTCGACGTCAACCTGCTCAATGATGCTCGCAACCGTCTGGCGGACGTGGACGGAAACACCGGGGTCGATTCCGGGGATTTTGCGTGGTATCAAAAAATCAAACAGTACCTGGATTACGGGATCACGGACGAGGAGCTGGAAAAAGCGGATATCGACGGTGCTAACGGCGTCACCGCCGACGACTGGAAGGCTCTGGAAGCCGCCTTGAGGAACATCGACCTGGCGGACTTTGACGGCAACGGCGCGGTCACTCAAAGCGACCTCGACGCCATTGCCAACAACATCATGCTGGTTCAGGCGGGCTCTCTCGATCAGGAGCGCAAGACCCTTGCCAAGAAGGACCTGAACGGCGACAACCTGGTCAACGCCGAAGACGATGCCATCTTCGACCGCGAGGTCAACCAATATCATGTGGATGTGGACGGCGACACGTATGTGACGCCGCAGGACGTCGAGCGCATCCACGAGCTCATCGAATGGCAGAAGATCCGCACGCCGACCGCCCAGGAACTCGCTGACGCAAATATCGACGGGGACGCCGATGTGGACTATGACGATTGGTCGCTTCTCTCCGACGCTCTCAAGGAGGCTGTCGATGTGAACGTGGACGGCAAAGTCAACGAGAAGGATGTGGATGCCGTGGATGAGGTGATGCAGCTGATCAAGACGTACACCGTTATCCTGTCGAAGACCCCGAAGACCGGCAAGACCGTTTTTGACAAGGTTCTCCAGATCGACGGGCATGTGTTCAATATGAAGCAGGAAACCGAGGGAGTTTGGCTCATTAACGACGGCTTGAAAGATTACGTCAGCGATGCCGACGGCGTCGTGACCGTCGGCTCCGTGACCTATCAGGTCTACACGGAAACCGTTACGGACGCTCTGGCCCCCGGCGGGACCCGCGAGGAAATCCGGGTCAAAAAGCTTTACACCAACAGCGTCCGCGTTTCGGAAGGCGTGATCGCCATGGCGGGACGCGAGTATGAGGTCGAGAAGAACGAAGACGGGACGTACACGTTCGTCGACCGGACGACAAGGGAAACCTTCCGGAGCCAGAAAGCCCTGAACGTCGTGATGATTGCCGGGGAGCCCTATGATGTCGTGCTCGACGATTTGACCGAGAAAGTCAGCCTGCGGCGGCGGGACCTCAACCGCTATGAGTCGATTGCCGACGGGCGTTTCCTGATCACTCTGAACGGCAAGACGTATGCGGTCGAGCGGCGCTTTTATGCTGCTGCCACCGGCACGGGAGCCCTCACGGGTATCCAGGGGGCGTGGGGCTTGTCCTCGTCCGATTACGGAATGGAAACCTTCATGGAAAACTTCACCGGCCTTGCCGAGAGCGGTCTTCTGGCACCCGACATGCCGAACGGCGCCGACAGCCTGAGCATGAATTACGGGTCTTTGACCGTGCCCGGGCAGGCGCAGACGACCAGCTCGCGCCTGATCGAGTATTTCGTGTTTGACGACGGACAGCGCCTCTTCAACAACGTCCTGGGGACCCGGGACATCGAGATCGACGGGGTGGCCTATGAAATCATCGCGGATCCGGCGACCCAGCAGTTCTCAGTGCGCGAGAAGATCGCCGCGGACGTCAACCGGGACAGCGTGCTTAACTCGGCCGACCGCAGCTTGATCGAGGAGGCCTTCGGAAAGACCTCGATCATCCTGAACGCGAGCGGCGACTTGAGCGAGACGGTCACGATCGACGGGGTACGCTACGCCATTTTCAAGGATCCCTCTACCGGGCTCCTCCGCCTGGAAGAGCAATTCGACTCGAGCCGCGCGGCGGAGTTCGTCCGCATTCACGACACGCTCTACCGCGTCGAGTACGAACCCGTCGAAAGTTTCGAGTCGGGATTCTCGTTCAGAAAATATTCGTATACCTTTGCGCCGTATCTGATCAACGACCTGGGCCAGCTGATACCGGGCGCCGCCGACCTTGGGTCGCAGGTCAAGGTCACGGACGATTATATCGAGATGGCCGATGGCCTCCGCTACCGCCGGGTCGCGGGGCAGACCCGGCTTCAGCATGTTACCGTGGACAGCACACGCATCGATGCGTCGAGTTTCGAGTTGGCTCACACCGTCTATACCTACGAAAAGACCGGGACCCAGTACAGCATCTCGGACGGCACCACCGTGACCCTTATGGAGTCGGGGGCGGGGGTGGTGGAACTGGCCGGGCGCCTGTATGACGTGACGGAGCAAAACGGCGAACTCACCCTGAAGGGACAATCGTATCCGGCGCTTGGGACGGATGAGCGCGCTCGCATGATGGAGGTCGGCGGGGCCTATTACGCGGTGGTCGAGCTCGAAGACGGGACGTATGTGTTCTCCAAAGCGGGCCAAAGCGTCGGGGCTGCCAAGGCCGGCGAGCCTGTCACGCTCGACGGGCGTACTTACCGCCTCATTCTTGAGGGCGACGAGCGGGTTGCCGGTGCGCCTCAGGAGCAAAGCCTTGTCCTTGTGGAACAGGCCGAAGGCATGATCGTGAGCACGCAGGTCATCGGCCGGACGTCTGTCGGAGGGATGATCGAGATCTGGGACGGCAGTCAGACGAAGACCTATGAAATCAAGCCGGCTGAAGGCGAAAATTTCAAGTTTGTCGATACCCAAGGCAATGTTTATTTTTCGACGAATCCTTCCATGCTGACGATTACCTCCACGGCGAACGGCCAGCAGGTTCTGGTGTACCACATCCAACCCGCAGGCAACTACGAGCTGACGCTGACCCGACTGACGCCTCCCGGCGGACTCGACTGGCGCTATCTGCCGGCCGGAACGAACTCGGTGGAGGGCTGGTCGTGGACTCGTGCGAATGAAATCAGCGTGAACGGTCTGGATTACGCGATTGTGCGCTCGAACTACGATTCGAATGCCCAACTCACGGAGCTCGTGCTGTCCAGGGGCGGCACGGAATACGTCTATCAGAGCGCGCAGGGAACGATTACGCTGGCTGACGGGAATGCCTACCGGAGCGCCGGTTCGTGGGGGGGCGGATACGGTGTTCTCGTCTACTCGCCGGGCTCGCCGCTTGAGGTCGCCACGAGCGTCATGGTGACGCGGTCAGCGGCTGCGGTGGACGGAGCCAATTATCTCGTGGAGCGCGACGCCCAGGGGCGGTTCTTTGTCGTGGTTTCCGGTGCGAAGGTCGCCGTCGATCCCTCGGCACTCACGGTGACCCTCGGCGCCCGTACCTACAAGCTGGTCCAATACGCTTCTCCGTCCGGAACGGTGCGGGCTGTCCTGATCGAGGTCAAGACGGGCACGATCGTGACCGAACCGCGCGAAGGACGCGACGCAGGCGAGAAGGAGCTGATGATTGACGGCACGGAGTATCAAATCGTGACCGTCCCGTCGCCGGAGGCGGGCGCAGTGACGTATCTGATCCAAGGCTCGAACCAGTACATCTATGATGCCGCTTCGGGATCGATCCGGATCGGCGCCCGGACCTACCGCGTGCTCGGCGATTTGGCGCGCGGACAGGGCTATACGGTCCTTGTGGAAGAGACCGAAGACCGCGCGGTGAGCACGGTGATGGACCTCGAATCCATGAGCGAACTGCGAAACCGCTTGCAATCGGGAGAACGGGATTTGACCCGCAGGCCCAAGACCTTCGCGGACCTCGACGGCAAAGCCTATGAGCTGATTTTGGCCGACGGCGGTCATTACTTCCTCACGGACGGAACGAACGTCTATCACGGTTCAAGCGACGGCACCGTCGACATCGACGGCAAGGTCTTCAGAATTCATTCTTATGTCGTGAATAACTCCCAGGCGCGGACGGATCCGCAAAATGACAACTACACCGGCTATTACTTTATTCAGGAACACGAAAACCCGGTTCAGTACATGATGTTCCGCGGCGAAAACGGCCTGATGCAGATTGATTACCAGCCGATTACGGCGTCTCAACCCAAATACGTGATGGACGCGGTAACGCAGAAGGTCCGGCTCTTCGACGGGCTTACCTATACGGTTTCGATCAACCGGCAAACCGGCAAGGTTGCGCTTGAGGAGGCATCGGCCGCTAAGTATTCAAGCGAAGAGGCAACCTTCCAGGCGATTGTCCTTGCGCTCGATGGTGCTACCGGCAGTGAACGCGCGAATCAGATGCTGACGAGCCTCCAGGTCGGCGATACGTGGACCCAGGATTTGATGACTTACACGAAAGTGGAACTCCTGGGAAAAACCTATATTGTGATCCGCGACGGCACCCGGTTCAGTGTCGCACGCGAAGACCTGATTGATTACAACGCCGTGCTTGCTGCAAGCGGCGTGACGAGCCCGGTCGAGAAGGAGAAGTATCTCGCTGCGCTTCGCCGGGAAATGGGGGCGGAGTCGATCGTTTCCAGCCGCGTCTCCGGGAATCAGACGCTCGTGACGCTTGACGGCATCGAGTTCCTCCTCGAGGTCCATCCGGTGACGGGCGCGGCGATCTTGACCGGGCGCGACACCCGGACAAAGACCGCCATCGATCCGCTTGTCAAAGGGTCGACGACCCTCCTTGTCGAGGACCACCCTGACGGCACCTACAGCTTCACTTCGCCGCTCTGGGACCGGTCTTTCCGCAGCGACAATAATACGGCGCCTCCTAGCGTCGTTTTGGGCAATAACGTGAAGTATGACGTTGTGGTGCGCGCCGACGGACAGGTGATGTTGAGGGAGTCGGCCGAGGAAAGCAGCATGCCGGCAGCGGACCAGACGCTGGAGGTTTACGGACGCAACTACCTTGTTTTCGACAACCACAATGGGACATGGACTTTCTCGGACGGGATCCACTCCTACACGAGCAAGGCCGCCGACAACTCCGTTCGCATCGGAGAGTTCGTCACGGTGCCCTATGCGGAATACGAGAAGCACCTCGCGGAGGGAACTGAAAAGGAAGTGACCGGGCTTCTTTACGATCTTTTCATCGGCGCGGACGGCAAGATCCGACTCGAGGACCACAAGGAGACGCACAAGCGCCTGCAGATTCTTGAGCTTGATGGCGCCTTCTACGTTGTCAGCAAGTCCGTCCTGGGCGACGATACGCTCAATGATTTCGAAACGGGCGAGACCAAGTTCATCATCGCTCCCACGGAGTCGACCCTGCGCATCGGGAGCCGGGAATATCAAGTGACCCGCAATCCGGACGGCAGCCTTTTCCTGTCGGGGGCCGGCATCGATTCTAGGACGGGGGATGTGGTCCGGGTGAAAAACGAGACCTACCTGGCTGTCGACCTCGGCGCGAACCGCTACCGGTTTGTTCTGAACGGAATTGCGTATGAATCGAGCGACTTGAGCGGGGCGCCCAAAGTGACGCTGGGTGACCGTCTGATTTATGCCGTCGAAATGCAGGGCGGACGTATCACGGCGTCGGAAGACTATGTGAACGTTTCTTCCGTGAGCGCGTTTTCAGCGATCCTGAAAGGAAAGTTCTACACCGTCGAATATGACGGCCTCGGCGCCGTCTATTCCTTCTTTCACAACGGCACGAAAGTTGCGGAGAACTCCGGAACGCAGGTGACGATCGACGGCGACCTCTACGAAATCGAAGTGGACCCCGATACGGGCCGCGTCGACCTGATCGGCGCCGCGGACATCGGGACGATCGCCGACCGGGCCGTGGTGGAGGTCAAGGGACGGATCTATGTGGTCACGAGACAGGGTGAGCCCTACAACCGGTACCGCTTTACGTTTGAAAACGAAGTCGTGTATGAAAATCCAGACACGCATCAGGTGGAGCTCAACGGGGTAGTCCTCCAGGTCAAAGACGTTGATGCTAATCATCCTCTTCTTTTCCGCCTCGAGCAGGTCGAAAAGCGCGTGAGCGTTCCGGTGGACCTCTTCGAGGTCGCCCCAGTCGAGTTCATGCGTTCAGTCGACTTGGCGGGAGTGCGCTACACGATCGAGTACGAAACCAAGGTGACGACGATCTCGGAGGACATTCATTTCGAGAACCTCAATGTCGAGCCCCGTTTCACGATGAAGGTCGATGAAGCCGAGTACATCAACCGGCCGAAGCCCGCCGATGTGTGCTGGCGCGATAACCTTTATGAGGAGCACTGTATCCAACGCGATCGCAACCGGTACATCGTCGATACCCCTGAGGCGACGATCGGCGTCGAAGATTATCCGTCGGCTTATGTCAACGGGGTGGAGATCGACGGGGTGATTTATCTGGTCAGCGAGATCAGCGAGCGCGTGCACAGCCTGTCGGCGAACGGCCGGCGCTATGTTTCGACCTTCGATTCGAATGAGAATGAGGAGTCCATCGAACTTCCCGGCGGCGTCAAGATCACCATTTCGCTGCCTTACGCCGGGCCCAGGCGCGACCGCGAGACCGAAGAAACCGCGAGGCGCAAGTCGGCCTACTGGGACACCGTCATGCCCGACTTCAAGCTTGCCGACGGCTCCGCTTCCGGCCACACCCTGATCGAACACCGGAAAATGGAGATTCCGACGACCCTCAAACAGTACGCACAATTCTCGCGGCTCGAAAGCGTTCCGGCGGCAGGGCAGTATTCGCTGGGCCTTGCGGGCGAGACGCCTTCTGAAGTGGAAAAGCGGCTGACGGTGGACGGGCGCGACTTTACGGTCATTGCCCTTCCAGACGGTAAGGTCCGGCTCGTGGAGGACTACCTGAAGAGCGAGCTTATCGAGGGATGGCGCAAGATCCGGTTCGGCAGCGAGGCGACCGGCTGGAACTTCGCCAAGGACGACACGGGCGTCTACACGTTCAGCGACGGTCTTGTCACGGTGTCGAGCGACAACAGCGCTGTGACGCCCAAGGTGACCTTGAACGGTCACACCTACGACATCGCATGGGACGAGGCTCAAAAAATCCCAGTCCTGACCGAACGGCACATTGAGTCCGAGGGGACGTCCCAGATTACTCTTGCCGGGATCACCTACTCGATCACTCTCAATGCGGACAAGTCCTACACCCTGACTCGAACGGACGATGCGTCGGTGAGCGCGACTTCGAGTGACCGGGTCCGTGTGGGGGTGATCTATTACGTGCCGTCCTACGACGCTCAGGGAAGGATCGTGTCGATGCGCGAGGCGCACACGGCGCAGGACCCCATCGACTATGTCAAGACGGTGGCGGTCACGGACATGTATTACCAGATGAAGCAAAATTACGTCTACAACAACCGGCTCTTCGGGGAAAACCAGGTCCGGATCATCGAAGGTACGGTTTTGTTGGGCGGCCAATTATTCTCGATCGCCTACGATCCGATGACTCGCATCACGACCTTTACGGCCGGCCAGGGCGGGGCCAAGACTCCGTTCTTCGAGGGCGGGCAGGAAGACGGGCAGGTGATCGATCAGATGGCAGGACCCGCGGTGTTTGACGGCTATTATGAAAAGGGCCGTGTCTTCCAGGCCTCCGGAAACAAGATCGTGATCGGCCCGGTGACCTACACGATCATTTACAACGACCAGGGCCCGATCAGCGTTGTCAAGGACTCGGACGCGGGGATCTATGCGGAGCAGGCCTTCTCGGGCAGCCTCGAGTGGCTCTACGACATCGTCTACAGCCACAACGAGAGCGGCCTTTCGAATCTCTCGCTGCTTGCGGGCGCCAATGAGATCGAGTTTACGCGCCGCTTCGAGTCGGCGATCGATTCGGCGCTGTTCTCTTACTACGGCTCTGTGGACGACCCGGAAAACCGGCGTCCCGATCCGGTGAAAGCGTCCGTTTTCGACACCTATGGCTCGCGAAGCAAGCTTGCGGCCGGGATCGAAGAGCTCTATGACATGTTGTTCAATTCTCCGAACGGAGCATGGCAGAATTCGGCGACCGCCGCTTTTTACCTTCCCGAGAGCGAAGTCGTGTACTTCGCGGGCGATTACTCGACCGAAGAATCGGCGGCTGCGATCATGGAAGAAGGGGTCCGAAACCAGGGGGCCGGGATTTCGTCCATCGACCGTGTTTTCGAGCCGGTGGCCAACAAGGTCGCTCCGATCATCGTCGACTCCGGAAGGGAGTACAGCTACGGGGCCGATCCGGACGCCATCAAAACCACCGGCTATGTGGTCGGAGGGAACGGCTACGATCTTTCGTTTGACGCCGACGGGGAGCCGATCCTCTCCGAGTATAACGTGCTGCGCGTTTCGGGCGAGAACGAGGCGCTGATCCTTTCCTATGAGCTCGTGAGCGCCTATCAGGACGTGAAGGCGGGCGATGCAGACTACTGCCAGTACGCGCCCTCCGGGACCTGTAATTGGTGGGGGCAGCTGACGGTGAGTCCCGAGGATGCGCCCGTCGGACACAAGCCGGTCGCCTATGTGTCGGATCTCAATCCGTTCGACGCCACCTATAACCGGGCAGCCTATGAGCCGCTGATCAAACAGCGGCGCGCCTGGACGGGGGTCGACTACGACGATGCAAATAATTATTTCAGGACCTATACGGTCAAGGACATCAAGGAGAATCCGGAAAAGTTCAATTACGATGCTGCCACAGGCACTTTTGACCTGAATGGCAGGACGTGGCGCATGTTCCGCAATCCCGTGTCCGGCTCCTACACGGTGATTTTGGACGAGACGCGCAGGACCTCCGTCGCGGTGGACACCGTCAAAGTCCGTTCGACGATCTACCAAGTGGTCCCTGAACTCGACGCCAATTACGGCTTCAGTTTCCATGCGGAGGGAGCCGATCCCATCTACGGCGACGCGACCAAGCGGGACGACGCGCGCGGCGTGTTCCTCGAAGTCAGCTTGGGCACGGGATTCGTCTACGAGATGGTGAAGGACCCGCTGACCGACGCCTACGTCCTCCGGGAGAAAGAGGAGACTTCCTCCTTCCTCGGCTGGCAGATCGTATACGATCCCGCCCAGGTGGATGAAAAAGAGGTCGCCGCCAATACCGACGACATCTTTATGCAAGACGCGACGGAAGGCGGGAGCGGCGAGACGGTCAAAGTTTACACCTCCAGGATCCCGTTCCGCGTACCGGGGATGCCGGGCAAAAGTGGAACCCTTGTTCTCGAGAATTACAACGCCGATACGGCCGGGAATCCCGAGTTCCTGAATGCCGTGCGCGCAGCCGGCAAAGACCTTTATGTCTTCCGCTCCGGGACCGATGTCTACGTCACGGACGGGACGAATCAGACCAAGATCGACCGGTTCGGGATTGTGGACTTGGCGGGCCACAGCTATCGCTTCAGTCTCGATGTGGAAACGAGCCGCGCGTCTCTCGTGAAAGTGACGACTACGGCCGACGTCACCAAGGGCCTGGAGCTTGGCGGCCGGTATTTCCAGATCCATCAGCAAGAGACCAACTACAAGGCCAGCCAGGGCGCGATGCAGCGGTTTGTGCCGGTCAGGGCGTGCGGCTCCGGCGAAAGAAACTGCATCCCCGATCCGCCTTTCTACGCGCCGTATGAGGTTGATTCAAATCCCTACAATAATACCGTCGAGCTCAAAGACGGGAAGAGCTATCAGCTCGTGTTCGATCCGAATGATCCCCAGAACGTTGATATCGTCGCGGACCAGATCAACAGCTTCGAGATTCCGACGCTCGCACTCGGCGACCGGTACTTTACATGGACGAAGATCGGCAGCACTTACACCGTGACCGAGGCCTACCAGAGGGAGCCCGAGAGCTACCGAAGCCGGGCGGAAGGGCCGCAAACGGTCGTTACGATCGGCGGGCTGGATTATGCCGTTACGGAGCCTCAAGCCGGCCAGCTTTCGCTCCAGCGCAAAGATCCGGTTGCGAGCCAGTTCGTCGAAAGCGGTCTTGCGCGCCTTGACGGCCGTACCTACCGGGTCACGGTCGGGCCGGAACCTGAACCCGGACAGTTGCAAGCACTCAGCTTGACAGACGTCTTGCATCCGGAGGAGCCCGCGGTGATTGGCACGACCGAATCGATTTCGATCCAGGGCCGCCTCTACCGGGTCCTGGCCGAGGCCGGAAACTATCGGTTCGAGGAAATCTCTCAGACGATTCCGGTCCGCCACAATGCCGTCGTTCTGGACGGGCGCTATTACGCCATCGATTTCCGCGCCAGCGCGAAGCGCAGCGGCGCCTACGAATATGTTTTCACGGACGGCACCAGCGTGTACCGGTCGGACTTTGTCCGCCAGATAAACGCCGCCGGCCACATGGACCGCTTCCAGGCGACCGTGACGATCAACGGCGTGACGTACTTGGTCCGGTCGAACGGCCCGAACGCGGGCGAGATCGAGCTCTCGACGGGGTACCGTCAAAGCGATGAAGCTTCGCTGATTAGCGTGCATGCTGGCACCGCGGAGGAGAGGACCGTGATTGTTGTGCGTGATCCGGCCGCGTATACCGGTGCCGACGATATTTCTACCTTCGACGATGGGACCACGGCCGCCGGTATGAACCTGAATGCCGGGACTTACCGCTTCATCGTGAAACATCAACAGTCCGTGGAGGAGTACTGGCTTGATCCGGCGACGCAGACGGTCGAGATCGGCGACGGCGTGGTTTACCGGGTTTCGGTAGATGCCGCGGGACGCGTCAGCCTGACTGAAGCGAATACGGCCTCTTCGCGGGTTCAGACGCTTGTCGTCGGCGGCAGGGTCTACACCGTTGCGATCGACGAAAATAATCCGCTCCATCAGTACAAGTTCGGCGACGGCTTCGGTCATTATACGAGCACGAAGGATTCTTACGGCTTTTACACCGAGGGCGATACTGTTTTTGCGTCTCCGTCCAATTATGGCGAAGGCAGGACCAATTACGAGGGCTATGGGACGGAACTCCTTGCAGGCGAAGATAACAAAAAGTCCGAGACCGAGAAGTACTCGACCAACGAACTCAATTACCGGGTTGCGTTGACCGAAGACGGCGTATACGACGTCGGATTGTCGGCGAAGACCTATGCGGAGCTCGAAGCGATGGCTTACGCTCAATCGACCGGCGCCGCCAAGAGGCCGTGGATTGACCTGGACTTTAAGTTCCGCGTCCTCGTGGACGGGCTCGAAAGCGGAGACTTTACGGTTCGCGCTTCCGAGGACGTCTACAGCCGCGGCTATGCGACGTTGCGTCTTGATGCCGGGGCGCATGACATCAAGTTCATCTGGGATTGGCCGCGCGAGTTCTACGATACCGATCTCTTCGGGACGCCGAGTATTCAGATCAAGGACGTATTTGTGGCCGATCGCCGTGTCGTGGAAGCGGACCAAAACAACGACCTCGTGATCGACGATGCGGATTATACGGCTTTCGATGCGGCTGCCGCAGAGGCGTTTGAACCCGAGACGAGCATGCGGCTTATGCCCGACACGAATTATATCGAGATCGACGGTGCCTACTACCGTATGACGGAAGAGCGCAGCGTGCTCGATAACAAGATCCGTTATGTCCTGACGCCGCCGTCCGGTGCTGCCGTGGTTTCCGACGAGAACGGCGTGTTGCGGTTGAACGGTCATGATTTCAAAGTGACCGCAGCGGATATCGCGGCCAATACTCAAATCATCGCCGCGGGCGCCTCGTTTGCGAGTTCGAGCGAAATCGTTAAGCTGGGCACCCGGTATTACGGAGTCCGGACGGACGGGGCGGCCTGGTTCTTCCGGGACCTCGAAACCGGAGGCACTTACCGCTCGGCCGGAAACACGGTGGCCGTCGACGGGAAGCTTTACAACTTGGCAAACGATGTCTTCAAACCCTTGCGACGCTATGTGCTCCAGCAGGTTTCCGAGGAAAGCGAACTTGTTTTGGACCAAATCGTCGAGGCGAACGGGCAGCGCTATGACGTTTCTGTCAATGCCGACGGATCTGTGACTTTCCGCGGCGCGCAGGAGACCGTGACGGTCCTGGCCACCGACTCTAAAGTCCTTCTGGGTGGCGTCCTGTATACGATCAAAGTCGAAACGCTGACCCACTGGGTTAACTTGGAGGAGGTCCTCAACCGGATCGATGCCGTCACCGACCGTAGTCTCGAAGTGAACGGCAAGGTCTTTGCCTATAGCTACGATGCGGATGACGAGGACTTGATTTATTTTACCGACGGAGATGAAGCCTGGACCGCTCATGTTTCGGCAGGCGAGGCGGCCGTGGCGGGAATCCTTTATGAGCTGGCGCAAGATCCTGAGACGAAAAAAATCACCTTGACGGAGAAAGATGTCCCGATTGTTCAGGTGAGCGACCGGGTCGTGTCTGTCCGCGGGACTGAATATCTGATTCAGGACAACGGCGACGGCTCGGTCACAATCGGTAACGAGTTCCTTTCGTTTACCTCGGAGGACGACGGAAGCGTGGTCATCGACGGCAACACTTTCTATATCGACCGCGACCCGGTGACCGGCCGGATCAGCCTGGTCCGGGAGAAGATCGTCCGCTCCGAAGCCGTCGACGCGTTGGCGGTCGAGGCCGAGGGCCGTGTTTTCAGCGTGACGTCAGTCGGGACCGTCCCTGCGACCTATCATTTTTATGACGGTCTTACCTACTATACGAGCAATGCTCAGGGCGTTCTCGATATCGACGGGGTCCTCTATGACGTGATTGCCGAAACCCGGGAGGAGAAGACGACCATCGTGCTGTCGCGGCGGGCGTTTGAGAGCGCACCCTCCGGCATTCAAGTCGTGCGGGTCCAGGGACCGGATCAGATCCTGGCCCAGGAATCGTTCAGGTTTGACCAGAACCAGGCGGGTACGGGCTGGTCGCCGGAGTCCGGAACCTGGCGGATTGCAAACAACAGGGCTGAATTTATGGGCGGTGACATGAGCGGCTCGGGCTATGCGGGGCTTGGAATCGAGACCCCCTCGACGTATGAGTATGCAATGAATTTTGGATGGGCCGGGCCTCTCAATCCCTACAGCCAAGTCCAGATGGTTTTCGATGCCCGCTATGAAGAGACCAGCTATGCCTATTACGCCATCGTCGTTGAGCGGGATGAGGACGAGGTGTGGCGGGTCAGACTCCGTAAGTCCACGCGGGAAGGATATACCTATTCGAGCGAGACGCTCCAGGACGTTTCCGCAGGGATGGCGATTGCGGAAGGCCGCTCCTATGAGCTGAAGCTCATTCGCGAAGGAAACTCTCTGACGGTGCTTCTGAAGGATGTTGCCACGAAGGTGGAAAGGACTCTCTTCCAAGCGCTTCCTCTCGAGCCCTTGGGCGGCCGAGGCCTTGCGGTTGCCTCCAACTACTACGGTGCGTGGTTTGACAATCTTAGCTATACGGCGAAAGTGATCAAGCCCATGCTGCCTTACGAAGTCACACCCCTTTCGGGTGGGCGTTTCTCGTTCCGTTATCTTGACCGCACGGCCGAGAGCAATGCGGCCGGGCTCGTGACTTTGGAAGGCAAAATCTACCGCGCGACTTCGGATCCCGAGACCGGCGAGGTGCGCCTGACAAAACCCAACCTGACGAGTGAGGCGGAGGCCGTGGACGTTGTGATGCTCCGCAACGTCTTGTATGAAGTCGCCGAAAAAGACGGCGCTGCGGGCGTCTTTGTGATGACCGGCATCGGCCAAAATCCCGTGGAAAGTGACGCACAGGGCGTGATCGTCCTGGGCGGACAGGCCTACCAGATCGCCCGGAATGTTCAGACGGGCCTCGTCGAAGTCACCAGCCTTTCTTCGGCGGCGACGACGGCGATCGAGCGGATCATCATGATCGGCGTGAGCGGTACGGAGCTTGTGCCTTACCGCGTCACTCAACCTGCCGGCATGACGGGCCTTGCGTACCGGTTTGAAAGCGCGGACGAAACTCAAGATTCCAACGCCCAAGGATACGTGGTCCTGGCAGGTCACGAATATACGGCCGGTTTGGTCGGCGGCAAAGTGGTTTTGACCGCTCCCTCCCGCACAAGCACGACCCTTGACCAAGCGGCCGTGCGCCTCGGCGAAAAAATTTACGATTTCGAGATGATGGGAGCCACGCAATTCAAGCTGCGCGAGGGAACGCATGAGTATCCGAGCAGCGCGGACGGAACGAGCATCACGATTGACGGGGTTGCCTATGATGTGACGAAGCTCACGCCGGTTCCGTTTGCGGGGGAAAATTTTGCAGCGGCTCTGTCGGCTCGGTGGCATACGACAGGAACTCCCGCACCGTCGGTGACGGGCGGAATGCTGAACTTGACGAAGAATTCCGGAACGGATGCGGTTTCGATCGAAACCGTGTTGAACGATTTGGCCGGGGATTTTGACGTCGCCGTCGATTGGGAGCTTGGAGCCGGTTTCGACACGGCTGCCTCGGGCGCGGACGCCGCTCAGTTCGAAGTCGATCTCGGTAACGGGAAGAAGGCGACGATTGAACGGACGACGGACGGGATGTTCCGATTGATTGAGACGGAGGGTGCCGCCACCCGGGTCCTTGCCGAAAAGCCCAAGACCGAGTGGGTGGTCGATACCGCGGAGGTGCTCGTCCGCAAGGAGGGGTACTCCTTCGGTGCCAGTGCTAAAGGGTATTCTTACTGCGACGTCGATTTGAATTGCTCCGGAGAAACGAGTAGCTTTAACGATACCTGGGATTATATGAACATGGACTCGTTGCGCGTCGGGATGGCCCAATATCAGAACGGCTATACCTATCCGGACGGCATTTGGGCCGAATACGCCCTGAACGTTCCGAGCGCGGGGAACTATCAAATCGGCGCGTCCGTAAAAATTCCCCAGTCCTACTCGTATCCGAACGACCCGCACACGTATGAGTTCGAAGTCTTCGAGGGTGCGACAAGCCTTGGCACGTTTGCGGTGACGGCGACCCGGTATACCCTTGCGGAGGGATTTCTGGCAAATGTTCCTCTTTCGGCGGGCAATCATGCCCTTCGTTTTGAGTGGAAAAATCCTGTCTCGGACGAGGGTATCACTCTGACAAATGTTTTTGCGCATATCCCGGAGGCGGGTCACTGGACGACGCCCGCGACGAGCGGCAAGTTCCGCTTCGAGCGCCGGGGGAGCGATCTGATTGCCTATGTCCAGGAAGCCGGCGGAGCGTGGACGAAGCTGGGCGGGCGGATGAGCGCCGGCGAAGGCTGGGAGAGCCCCGCGAAAGTTCGCATGGCGGTCAAGGGAACCCGGGCGGCACAAACGAGCGCTAAATTCGACAACCTCCAAAGCCTCGTGAGCGCTCCGGAGCGCGACGAATACCGGTTCGCGCGTCAGGCGGACACTTTTGCGCTTGTGATTGGCGGCGAGGTGACGGTCAATGACGAAACGTTCAGCTTTACGCAAAACGTCGACGATCCCTCGATCTATTACTTTGTGCAAGGGGAAGAGACGATGACCGTTCTCGACGGTGATCTCGTGACTCTCGCCGGCCAGGACTTGAGATTTGATGCGGGGGCCATGACTTTGACGGAGCTGATGGAGGGCGACGCGGACGGCGACGGCGATGTGGACCTCGAGGACCGGAATTATCTCGTGTCTCAAATGGGGCTCGGGATCGGAGAGGTCAAGGACGACTGGTACTATATGTCGTCCGATTTCGCCGCGGGCTCGTGGGAAATGGATAACCCTGACGGAGGCGTTTACAACAACGCGGTTTACGATAGACAGCCCGGAGTCATGCCTGCCGCAAAGTACGATTATACCGGATTGCAGGCAGGGACGTACCGGATGGCGATCGACGGAGCGTATGGCTTCGGCTACAACATCCCTACGGGTTCCTGCGTGGACGGGCTGTGTTCGACCGACGGATTCTACACGATCGAGGTTCGCTCCGGTGCGGTCGACGCACAGCCGCCCCTCCAAACGATTACGATTCCCGCGACCGTGGAAGGCGCACGGGGTATCGCGGAGTTCGAACTGCCGGCCGGTGACGGCAGCCTGTATCTGGTTTGGGTCAATGCGAAGCCGACCGATATCCTTCAGCTGCAGCGCGTGGTTCTCCTGGCCAAGGATTCGGCCGAGGCGAGAGCCGATCTGAATCATGACCTGCGCATCGACCATCAGGACCTGGAACTCATGGAGACGTCCTATGCGTCCACGTCCGGCGTCGGGCAAGTGATGGATTTCCTGGACAGGCATTTCTACCGGTACGACCAAACCAGCGCTCAGGTCAATCTGGCGCTTGGAGCATCCGTCACGGCAAGTACCGCGGGTGTGACCTACTCCTGCAGTGCCAGCGTAGGCTGCGATTACGATCCGGCCAATGTGACCGGTCAGGTTCAGACTTCGTCCTATGGTATTCAGTACAAGGATTTCCGCTTCGGCGGCCAGAGCCAGCCGGACAACTTCCTGACGGTCGATCTCGGAAGCGTGCAGCAAATCAGCGAGATCGTCTCGCGGCACTTGGGAACGTCCACTGAGAGTCAGTACCGGGTTGCAAAATACTGGGCGGAAGTTTCGCAAGACGGCAAAAGCTGGGTCCGCGTCGCGTATGCGGAGGACAATGCGCAAGCCGACATCCCGAACGAGATTGCGACGGTCATCCGTCCGACCGCGGCGCGCTACGTTCGGTTCCACTACCAAGGTTATTATAACGGGGCGTACGGCAGGCCCACGGTCGAAGAGATTATGGTCTACGGTGCGGCCGAGACGGTGAACGACAGGATTGCCAGCGCCACGGCCAATCTCAGCCAAAATACGATCCAGATCGGGCCGACGACCTATGAATACCTGAAAGATGCCGAGACGGGCGCCGTGACGCTTCGCACGCGGGTGGTCGGGGACCTGAACGGAAGCGGCGCGGCGGACGCCGCGGATGACGCGATCATTTTGGCCGCCTACGTGAGCGGCGTCTATGACGTGCGCGCCGATCTGAATCTGGATGAGACCGTGGATCAGGCCGACTTTGCTATTTATACGGAATCTCGAAGCTTTGAGCGGAGCCTTCCGGCGGTGACCCTGGCAGGAACCCGTTACACGGTGGAGCGCTCCGGCGACGGATCGATCGTCTTGCGCTCCGGTGAGAGTGTCCAGTCCGTCGAGCCCGCGTTGTTAGCAGCAGTGCTTGGCGGTCAAAACTACACGTATTCGCCGCTCACAGGCGATTTCCTCGATGCGGCGGGACAGGTGATCGATACAGCGGAAGTTGCCCGGGCGGTCTTTATCGGTGCCGCCGATGGGACGATGAAGCCCTATCGTGTGACCCAGCCCGCAGGGATGACGGGTCTGCAATACCACTTTGAGGGTTATTCGGCCTCGGCGGATTCCAATACGTCTGGGGTGGTGACGCTCGAGGGGCGGACTTATCAGGTGACGGTCGAAAGTGGAAAAGTTGTTTTGAACCGTCCGTACGAGACGAGCACAACCGTTGACCAGAAGGCGGTCCGTCTCGACGGCCGGCTTTACGTTATGAGAACTCTTGCGGGAGCCGAGTTCGAGCTTTTTGACGGGACAAACACTTACCCGAGTTCAGGACAGGGAGGCTGGGTCCGAGTCGAAGGTAAGGACTACGCGGTCCTCCTGCCTTCGGCTACCGCTGTGGATGATGACCCTTTTGATTCCGGGATCAATCCTGCGAGATGGCAGGCCGTCAGCGCGGGCGGAGGATCGGCCGCGGCGGCGGGCGGGGCCCTTGAGCTCAGGAAGGCTGCTGGGACGTCGGCGGCGGCCGTTCTCAGTACGGCGCCGGAAATCGGGGGATTGGGAGATTTCGATGTCGCGGCCGAATGGGTGCTCGCAGACGCCTCCGCGTTTGATCAGCCGGCATCGGGCGCGCAAGCAGCGTCGTTCTCGGTGGATTTGGCCAACGGCAATCAGGTCGTCATCGAGCGCAAGAGCGACGGCAAGTACAGGGCCAAGCTGGTTCAAAACGGCGTTACGGTTTCTGCCTTCGAGGTGAACGCCTATGATTACGTCGTCGATAGCGCGCCGCAGACGATCACGAGGAATGCCGTTGACGTGCCTAACAAGGCGAATGGTGCCACCGGTTCCGAATATGTCGATTATATGTGCATGATGATGGGGGGGCAGAACTGCCCGTCCCAACCGCTCTGGATCCAATCGGTGTCCGAACCCGACGCAATTAGCTTGCCGAATTACTACACGAATTCGATGTCCTACGGACTTGCGGATTGGCAAGCCGGATATTTTGTTCAGCAACGGTTTTCCGCGCCGGTGGACGGAGCCTATGACGTCGGCATTTCGGTAAAAAATCCGGGAGCCTGGCTGAACCAGGCGACTTACCGTTTGCAGGTGCTCGTGGATGGGGTGGGCGTGGGAGAAATCAGCGTTCCGCCTGACTCGGATCACTATCAGGTCGGATCCCTGGTTGCTAACCTGACGGCGGGCGATCACGATATTCGCTACCGGTGGGTGAATGCCGGTAATGGTGACGATAACATCCTGCTGAAGGCTCCCTTCATCGTGACGCCCGAATTGGGGCATAACGAGTCTCATGCCTCCGGCCAGTTCCGACTCCAGAGGCTCGGCAACGACCTGAAAGCGTTTTATCAGCACGGAGGTTCCTGGGCTGAAATCGCTGGCTGGCAGGACGTGAACTCTCTCTGGCAAGGCGCAGGGTCGGTGGCGTTCCGGATGGACGGAGACAGCAGTGAAGCCGCAAGCGTCCGCTTTGACAATCTCCAAAGCTTGATCGCGCCCTTCGAGCCGCCTGAAACGGGCCTCGTGATCTTCAGCCGCATGACCACCGATCCCGCGGTCCATCTGTTGGGCGATCTCAACGGCGACAGCGTCGTCGATGCTCTCGACCGGTCGATTTTGGATGGAAATCTCGGCAAAGACTACGTGCTGAGGCAGGTGCCAAGGTCGGTTTCGTGCCTCTCAAATGGCTCGTGCACTCAGGGCTGGAGTGAGGTCGCGGCAGGCACGACCGTGCAGGCGACCGGTGCGTCGGCAGCTCAGCCGCCCGAATTCTCGTTGACCTACTGGGGACCTGCGACGGGGCGGTACAGGATCGGCATTGAAGCCGCCGAGCCGCCTGTTGGGACGACCGAAGACAGTTATATCCTTGAGATCAGGACGACCCGTGGTTCGCAAGACCCCATTGCGACCCTTTCAATCCCGGCGAGCGAGATGGGACGGGCGGGAACATCGGCGTCGGCGCTCATTGATCTGCCGGTGGGTTGCTTTACGACCGTCGCGTGTGCGACCCAGGTCTATGTGACCTGGAAGAACGCAAAGACGGGTGATGCCTTGCTGATCAAACAGCTCTTGATGGTCCCCGAGAACGACTCGACGGCGAAGTTGGACTTAAACGGCGATTTCCGGATCGATCGCGCGGACGAGGAGCTGCTCGCGCGTTCGTTTGCCACCACCCGCGAGAACGGTCAGGTCCTTACATTCGGCGGGAACAACTACTTCCGCTATCAGAAGGCCATGATGGATGTCAATCTTGCCGCGGTACTTCCGGTCACCTTGCGCGGCGTCGCGTTTTCCGCGACTTCCGAGAACCGCCTCGAGAACCCGGGGTTCGTATCTGCGGGTAATTCGGGGAATGAATACGGCCAATTTGCGGCACGCGGCACACGTGATGCCGGCGTGGAGTATCCCGACGGGATTTGGGCCGAATACAGTTTTAACATTGCGGCGGGCGGGTATTACTCGATTGGTGCTGAGTTGAAATGCCCCACGGACGACGCCGTCACGACCGGAGACTATGTTCTCGAAGTGTATGACAACGGGACAAAAGCGGGTGAATTCTCCGTCGCGGTTGACAAGAGCGGATACCGCCAGGGTTCGATTCCTCCTCTCTATCTGGCACAAGGCAGCCACGTCCTGCGCTACACATGGAAAAATCCTCAGGAGGGTGGGAAGATCCATCTGAAGGCGCCCTTTGCGGCGCAGGTCCTCTTGAGCGCCTCCTCGATGGCGGCGGCTCCGGAGAGCTCCTCGTACGGCTGTAACCCCATGCTCAGTGACAGTTGTATGAATCTACCGATCAATGCGGTGGGAAATATTCAAAAGACGGTCAGCTACGGAGAGGTTCTCGTGGATAAGTTTCGATTTGCCGATAACTCAACGGTCTCCGAGCAGGGACCTGCCCCGGTCAACTGGTACCAGATCGACCTCGGGAGTGTCCGCACGATTTCCGAAATCGTCTCCCGGCAGAAGGCTCCTGTTTATTATTCACCCGGAGTCATCTGGGCATCTGAGTCGATGTATTCCACAATGAGTTATGAGGCCCAGATTTCCGAAGACGGCGTGAATTGGTCGACGGTCCGCTCGATTACCGATCCTACACAGATCCAAGGGGAGCTGGTAACGGTTTTTGATCCCCAGGCCGCGCGCTATGTGCGCTTCAACCTTACGGGCGAGTATTACGCCTCCACCTGGCAGGGCCCGGTCCTTTCGGATATCGCCGTGTACGAGCACCGGAGTGCGATCGTTGACGGGGCGGACACTGTGCTTGACGATGCACGGGAAAATTTGGTGAAGATAGGGCCGTCCGGCTATGAGGTCGAAGTCTTGGATCCTCTCACCGGAAACGTCCGGATCCGTCCCGCCGCCGATCTGAACCATGACGGCCATGTGAACGTGGCCGATGATCTCCTGATGAAGAGTGCTTATCAGACGGGCAATGCCGCGGGCGACTTGAATGCGGACGGGCTTGTCGACCGCAGAGACTTGGCGCTTTATGCCCAGTCCCGTGCGGGAGAAGCGGCTGTTAAGCTCGCCGAGGACGGTGCCAACTCTTATCTATTTGAAGACGGGCCCGACGGCATCGTTTACGGCTGGGACGCCGCAGGGCGTTATCCGCTCGGAGCGACGGAGACCAAAAAGCTGATCGAAGTCGACGGCCGCCAGTATGAACTTTCCTATGATACGGCCCTCGGACGCTGGACCTTCGGTCAAGAATTTATCTCCGGCCTCGACGGAGACGGAGAAGTGACGGGCGCCGACGACCTCGTGTTCGAAGAGGCTTATGCCAACCGTCACATCCTCGGAGCCGAAACGGCGGCGGATGCCACGATGAACCGAACGGCCGAGGTGTCGGTAGAAAACGGCCTCTTCCGCTTGGAGTCGGGAATCAATATTCCCGGCTCGTACAATACCAGTGAATATGCCACAGCCTCCGTCGATTTGGCGGGTCTTTCCGGGATCAGCCTGGACCTCGACTCTTCGGGCCGCTTCGTCGATCACCTGGGCTTCGCGGGGATTGTGCTCGACTATTTGGACGACGAGGGACAGCTCCTGAAGAAGGTTGCCGTTGCGATCGGCAACAACGGATCCAAGATGACCGGCGCGGATCAGCTGGTGGATTGGAACACCGTCTTGGAAGGAGCCCATCGGCTCGATGCGAACGGCGGCGGCCTTTTGTTTGGTATGGATATGGACTTCACGCAATGGGCCCCGGAAGGCTGGTCGGATTCCGCGCAAAAACTCAGGTTCACGAGCGCCATGCTCGGATGCGTCTACGGGGGACAGTTTCATTTCAACATTGCGTTTCGTGACCCTCTGGTCGATCGACGCGCGGACCTTGACGGCGACGGCTGGATCACAACGGCTGACGAGGACATCTATTTGCGCGAGCGCGCGACCTCCTCGGGGATTTCGAAAGTCACGCTCGGGACGAAAACGTATTACGTGCGCGAGCGCATCGACGGCACTTATGCGGTCACGGATGGGACCGTGACGGTCGAGAGCACTGCCGCAACACCGAATCTCCTTCGTTTGGGAACCAAAGATTTTGCCGTTCGGACGGAAGGGGACGCGTTCCAGCTGAGCGAAATTCTTACCATGGATCTCAATCGAGACGGCGTGGTCAACGGCGCCGACGACCGAATCGTGTCGGATGCTGCCGGCTCTGTGGTGATGCCAAATATCTCCATGGCCCAGACCGCGATGAACCGTTTTTCCAGGCAGTATACCGGCCAGCCTCCCGATGGCTATCAGGAGACGGCTCAACCGGAAGCAGCCTGCGCGGGCGGGGCGGCTGACTGCTACATCGAAAAGGTCGTGACGTTGTCTGTTCGCCGCGATTACGATGTGGGCTTGAGCCTCCGGAACCTCGCGGGGGTTCCTCTTGCCGCAGGCCAGCGCTTTGAGTTTGATGTCTTTGTCGATGATCTCGAGTTGCCCGCGGCTCACCTTGTGACGGAAGAGAGCGGGGCACGATTTGAGGAAGTGACGGCGCGGCTGTCATTGGGGGCCGGAAGCCACAGGATCCGGTTCCAGTGGACCAATCCGCCGGCGACTGCGGCCGCGATGCAGTCCTTTGCGCCGCATATCCGCCAAATGATCGTGAAGGATCCGTTCTATGACGCAAGGGTTGATTTTGACGGGAACGGCCGCGTGGATCTCCTGGATCAGCGCGTGTATGACGGTTCCGCCTCGGGGAGCGAAGGGGTCTCGGTCTTGGATGTGGACGGAAAGACTTATCTGGTCACGCGGCATCCGGACGGGGGCTACTTGTTCCAGGACCGCCAGGTCACGACGGCGGTTTACGTCAGTGATGCTCAGGATGGAACCGTGCTTCTCCATAACGACCGGACCTACCGGGTCGTTCAGACGGAAGCCGGGGTTCGCGGTGTGTTGCTCGTGGAAGTGCTCAAGGCCGATCTCGACGGGGACGGAAAAGTTGGCTTCGCGGACCAGGACATTTTCGATGATGCCTATGGGTCCGAAGAGGATCAGAATCTCTGGTCCACGCGCGCCGTGCGCTCCGACGGGTTCAACCAGATCTCTTTTGACGCGTATCCGAACGACAAAATCCTGGCGGCCGACTATTACGGGACCGAGCCCTGGATCGAATATGAGACGGTTCTGTCCGGGAGCGGAAGCTACCGGCTTGCTTTCGAAGTGTCTTCGAAAAATAATCAGGCGCTGCCTGCTGCATTCGACCATTACCGTTTTGCCGTGTTTATCGACGATCTTTCGGTTCCGGCCGGGTTTGTGACCCTTGATGCGAATGCGCAAGCTTTCGAGGAGGGAAGTCTGGATTTCTCTGCCTACCGCGGCGCTCATCGCATCCGCCTCCAGTGGCTCAACGCGGAGCCCGGGACGAGCCTCGCGATTGGGAATCTGAGTCTTCGTGACCTGTCCTGGAATGAAACGGCGGATATCGACCGGGACGGGTTTGTGAACGAGACCGACCGGGCGATGATCACCGGCTCCTACAGCCGAAATTCCGATATCCAGACGGTGACTCTCGAGGGGACGGAATATTTTATTCGCGCCGTGCCGGGCGGCACCTACGTTGTGACCGACCGGATCGAGTCCTTCCCGAGCGACGTGCGCGGCGAGACGGTTCGGATCAATGATGTTCTTTACAATATTCTGCCGGAGACGGAAGGCCGCGAAGGGGTCCGGCTGGTCAAGGACAACCCGGCCGACATCAACCGCGACGGCAATATCGATTACCTCGACATCGAGGCCTTCCGGCTCGCGCTCGAACAGCCGCAGCTCGAGTACTCGGGCTCCCAGCCGGTGGAGCTTGCCCGTGAGCGGGCGAGGGAGTCGAACAATTGGTACTATCGTGATCCCGAGAATCCGCGGTCGGAATGGGTGCAGGACGCAGAGACGATTCACTCTTGGGCGCCTGGAATGGCGGACATCGACTCTTGGGGCGGCGACCTGGAAGGGATGATGATGGGGGGCACTTACGGGCCCCGCTACGAAATCGACGTACCGGTCGCGGGGAAGTATTCGGTCGGCCTTTCGGTGAAGAATTTGACTGAGCTTGCGGGGGTGCCTGATTGGAGAGAATGGACCGAAACCATGCCGATCGATACTTTGCAATTTCGCTACGATGAATGGAGAATGGGAGCAACGGGCACCCTGATCGGAGAGGTTACGAGCCGTGCCTACGCGATTTCCCAGCCCTATTTGTATCAGGGGGATCTGAATCTGACGGCCTCGGAGGCGGGATATCTGGAAGTCACTTACAAGGTGACGGGCGCGACGGAGGGCAAGCTCTACTGGCTCAACGAAGGCGAGCAGGGCTTCAGCAACCTGAAGTCGTACACGATTGCGCTCGTTCCCGACGGCAAGTTCCATACCTATAAGATCAACCTGGCCTCCCTTCCTCAATGGAGAGGAACGATTGACGGATTGCGGTTGGTCCCCACAAACAACCAGATGGGGAGCATGTTTGAAATCAGCTCGCTCAAGGTCAAGGCGAGTGAGCAGTCTGCGACGACGATCCTTGAGGCGGGCAGGATCGATGCCTCCCGGTCTTTCCACTTCGACGTGATCGTTGACGGCGAGGTTCAGGGCGAGATCACGGTCCCCTGGAGCAACCAGGAGTACGTAGAAGCCTCCTTGCCGGCCTGGATTTCCCAGGGCAATCACACGATCCAGTTCAACTGGAAAGATCAGTACAATCGCCTCGGAAAAGGTGAGCAGGTCGAGACCGCACACCTCTCCATTGATCACATGATGAGCCGGCTGATCGTCGACCGTGCAGACCTGAACAAAGACGGGAAGGTGAATGAAGAAGACCAGGTGATGCTGGACCAGGTCCGCAGCCTTGCCGTCGCCGACAACGTCGTTAAGCTCGACCGCTCCGCGAGGTTCTCCGGTGAAATCAGCCGGCTCGAAGCACGGCTTGGCGTCCGTCCGGCCGACTATCCTCAGATCCATGCGCCCTATGCCGTGGCCGATCCGGCCGCCAACGACTATGAAACTTGGATGACGATCCAAAACAGGATTGCTGCCCTTCAATTGGCTTTTGCCGCGCTTTCGGCCGGAGACCCGCAGCGCGTCACGCTTTTGAATCAGCTGAGTGCTCTTTCGACCAATGCGGTGACTCAGCAGACATTGATCGCCGACGGTGAGGCCGAGTTGGCGGCGTTGCGCGTACGACTGGCGGAAGAATCCGGGCGCTACGACGTGTATACGGCGGTCGATACGGGAGACGGTATTTATCAGTTCATACGGTTTGATGACGGCTCCGCGACCGTTAAGTCAGATCCGCTGACGCAAGCGGCCTCGGTCGAGGGGATCCAGTTCGGTGTGCAGCTCGATAGCCGGACCGATGCCTATCTCCTGACGCAGCCCCACCAGGCCAGTCTCCATGAGGCCGACGAGGTGATCTCGGTGGACGGAGAGGAGTACGCGGTGACCCGCGAGGCCGACGGAACTTTCGTGCTCCGCGCTTTGCCAGCGGGTGAGAGCCAAACCGTTAGCGGCGATATTGTGGAGGTCCAAGGCCGCCGGTACCAGGTCCGCCGCACGTCCGACGGACTTTATGAAATGGTCGAACTCGAAAGAATCACCTACCGTCGCGCTGCGACGAGGGTCGTGGGCCGTTCCCCCGGCTGGGCGACGCGCCTCAACGGGACCATCGCCGCCGCCGAAGGCAATGACGTGACCTATCGCTTCAAGGTTCTCTCCGACGGCCTCTATGAGGTCGGCCTGACGGCCAAGCCGGAAAACATGCCCGCAAATCCGGAAGAGCAGAGCTACCAGGTCGGCATCTACGTGGACGGCAATCTCGCGGGGGTCGTCGAATATGATCCTCTCCTTCCTGATTTCCTCGGCGAGCAGGTGCTCGCGCGCCTGACGGCCGGCGAGCACAGCGTCAGGTACATGTGGCGTGTCGGAACCAAGGGCCGCGCGGTGGGCTTCGGGGGAGAATATTACGAGGGTTACTATATGCCGGCCGGCGGCTACCAGGCTGAAGACGAAACCCTGCCAAAGCTTGTGATCCGCGGGACCTTTATCCGCGAGGCCGACGTGGTTCGGTTCGCAAGCAGCGACAGCCGGACTTATGCGCCGGTGAATTTGGCGTCCTCTGCGCTTGGCGCAACCGTCCTCTCATCCTCGGCCCTGAATGTCCTGACTCCCGACGCGCGGAACCTGATTGGCGGCTCCTACGGGAAGGGTGCTGAAGCCGAAAAAGGGTACGTTCGGTTTGACGGCGATCCGCAATACGTTACGATCGACTTGGGGAGCGAGCAGCTGGTGAACCGCCTTGTCACCAAGCTCGATCCGTCGACCGTTTCGAACGTCACGATCGAGATATCCACGGATAACGCGCATTGGATTACGGTGGACCGTCAGCGTTGGGAGTCCAACGGATGGTCCATCACGAAGCCCCTTCCCGGAGCGGTCGAAACGGTGATCGAAGCCGCGTACGCGCGTTATGTCCGTTATACTTATGCCCGCCACCAGTATGGCCCCCCTTCTCTGGTCTATGACGTCGAAGTCTACGCGCAAAACTTCATGGCGCTCAACCGCGAGTCGTCTGTGACTGTGAACGGTTTGGATTATCAGATCCGCCGCGACCCCGAGACTGGGACGGTGACCTTTGAGCAGGGGATCACCCGCCTGGAGGCCGGAGAAACGGTGACGCTTGACGGCGAAGACTATACGACGGCCTATGACGAGGCCACGGGGAGCTTGGGTCTGACCAAAGTGATCCGGAGTTCCGAAGATCTCGCCGGACAGATGCTCGAAATGAACGGGAGCGTTTATCAGGTCGAGAAGATCGACGGGCTGTGGCGGTTCAGCACGCCGGAGGAAGTCCTGACCCAGAATGCAGCCAACGGGACCATCCGGATTGCCGGAGAGCAGTATCAAATCCGCGAGGATGGGCTAGGCCGGATCGTGCTCTCGCCCTACCAGCCTGCGGATATCGACGGGAACGGCGCCGTGGACGACCGCGACAAAGCGATCCTCATGAACGGCATCGGGTCGGCCTACGTTCAGGAGAACGGGGCCCAGTCGGCGACCTTTATGAACGGCTTTGAGCGCCGTTCGCAGGAGGGGACCGTGGTCTCCTACTACGGTGCGATGCAGAGAAGTGGCATGTTGCCCAATTACAGTCTGATGTTCAAAGAGGGAGTCTTTTCGGGCGGGAGCGGCAAGGGATTCCGCATTCCCGAAGATGGTTCTGGACAATATGAAATCGGATTGTCGGCGCGAAGTTATGAGGGACGTGCCCTGCCGGAAAATTACAAATATGTGATCGAAGTCATGGTCGACAAGCAAGTCAAGGGCCAGTTCGAAATCGAGGCCGGCGCCGCGTATGCTGAGGGGGCCCTGGTGGCCGATTTGTTCTATGGAATGCATGAAGTCACCTTCCGCTGGGTCAACCCGGTCGCGGGGGCCGGGATCGAAATCAACAAAGCCTTCATGCGTGACGTCCGCTATGAGCAGGGCGCAGATATCGGCTCCTATCTGGCGACGATCGACGCGCGGGTGATTTCAGCCGGCGACCGGGAAGGCGCCGACGCACAGTTTATCCTCAACGGGAACACCGTGGCCATCGAGGAGCAGCGCGGCCTCCATGTGGTGGTGGTGGATGAAAGGACCGGAGAGGTTCTCTCGAAGGCTGTCTTTGATCTCGAGCAGACCGGACAAGCAGGGGTGCAGGACCTGATGCGGTTCCTCCAGGCTCAACAGGATGGCCGTGTTCTGATGATGGCGGTACAGGGCTCAATCGGATGGCAGAACCTCTCGTCCTGGGGTTCGGAAATCGCTTTTATGAAGAGCCTCGGGGCCGTGTATTTCGGAGACGTCAAGGCCGGGGACTCCTGGTCGTTTGTGGGAATCAAAGGCGTGACCCGCGGGACGTTGGCCATGAATAACCGGCTTACGTCCGTGGCGGAGGTTTACAGCCCGAGCCTGTTCGGCGCGGCGGAAGCCGTATTCCACCAGAAGGGGTACGGGGAAGGAGACCGCCTCATCAACTTGATCGATCAGGATGCTTTCTACCAGGATTATTGGGACACGCAAATGGCGCAAGGCGTCACGCTCAACGGGACGGACTACTACGTTTGGCAGGCAAAGGACGGGGCCATTGTGCTCCATAACGGCACGGCGGAGGTTGCTCGCGCAGCGGAACGGATCAGTGTGGCGGGGAGGACGTATGACGTCGCTGTGACGGCCGAAGGCAGCATTACCTTTGACGAGCACCGGCTCGGCGATATGCTCCGGGACGGAGAGCTCGACGATCTCGATGGCGCGATTCTTTCGGCGGCCATGGATTCGATGACCGTGCGACATGACGGAAACAGCTTCGAATTCAAGGATCCAACCCGTCTCTTCGCAGGGATCGCCGATCCTGAAACCCTCTACACCTATCAGTGGGATCAAACCTCGGGGACCGTCGATTACAACCGGCCGATTTTCGGGACCGAAAATGATCACGGCATCGTTTATCAGCGCAATTGGCGGTTCAGCTATGACGTCGAAGTCGCCGTGGACGGCGTTTATGACGTCGGCTTGAATGCCCGGAACTTCCTGGAGCTTCCGGCCGGGTGGGACTACGTCATCGAAGCGGACATTTACGTGGATGGCGCGAAGTATCCGGCGAGCCGGATCAATATCGACGCGAACACGCGTGATTTCTCGGATTATCTCGCGCCCCTTGCTCTTACCGCCGGGGCGCATACGATTCATTTCTACGTGGTCGATCACTATGGAGACGGGGACCGCACCGTGATCGGCGACCGCAGCCTTGTGCAGGGTCCCGTGGATATTTACACCGCCTATTATCCAAGCTTGGACGGGTTTACCCGCGAGTACGGAAGCGCGCTCGAGGTTGCCGAGGTGGTGCTTCAGAGTCGCAACTATGACGGCCGCGCCGATTTGAACAACGACGAGCACGTCACGTCGGCGGACCTCGGCATCTTCACCGCCGAGCGGCTCGATCCCAGGGTGCCCGAGACGGTTTCGAGCGCGGACGTTATGGCCGTGCGTATCGGAAGCAGCGTCTACGGCGTCACGGTCCTGACCGGAGCGCTTGCGGGCCAGTTCGAATTCAGTGACGGAACGGGGACCCCCGTGAGAAGTACGGTCAACCACGAGGTGACCCTGGATGGACAGGTTTATCTCGTCCGGCAAAATGCCGGCACGGGCGTCGTGTCCTTGACGTTGAAGCCGGTCGTGTACTACTCGTCTCACGTCAGCCTTTCGCCCGAGACCCAGACGGCCCAAGCGAGCGCGGCGGTGTCTGTGCTCGGCGTGATTTACCGGATCTCGGACCTCGACTCGGACGGCAATTTCGAATTTGGCGACGGACGGACGATTGCGGAGGCCGAGGGCGGGATCGTGACGCTCGCAGGCCGCGTTTATCGGGTTGCCGGCACTGCGGCCGAGTCCCTGACGATCGAGGAAGAACACGCGGAAAGCGCCGGTATGGCCGAACTTGTGATCCGGATAGGCACCAAGGATTACTTTGTGACGCCGGCGGGATCGGAGTGGAGGTTTACTCAGGTCGATCAACGGACAAACACTTTTGTGACGACCATGGGCGTGACCCGACTCGAGATTGATTCGGTGCCCCATACCGTAGCGTGGAACGATATCCTCGGCGAGCTTAGCGTGGACGGCCTGCCTGAAGTGAGTCAGCCGGATCCCACCGCTCAAGGTATTTTACTCGAAGGCGTCTTGTATGCGATTACCGACAACCACGACGACACCTACACGTTTAGCGCGCCGGGAGTGACGCCGCAGACCGGGCCGGTAGGCGGGACGGTCACGCTCGATGGGACCGCTTACACCATCACGGCAGGCGCATCGGGCCTTCTGCAGCTTACGGGAGAAAGCCGGAGCGCTGCGGTTGCCGGGCGCGTCATCGAAGTGGGAGGAAACTACTATACTGTCGCCATGAGCGGGGGAGAGTTCGAGCTTTCGGACGGCCGGCGAACCATCCGTCCGGGGTTGGAACCCTCTGACTTCGCCGTTGCCGTGGGAGCGAGTGGATTGATCCGGTTGAATGGCGTTCCGTATTCTTGGATGCTGTCCGGAACGAATCCAGGGGATTATCAGATCCAGCTTTACAGCTTCGAGATTCCCCAATACAACTACCGCGATCCCTTGACGGGAGAGATGCGGATCGATATCGGCTTAGTGACCTACCGGATCGATGTGACCGGCACGGGTGCGGGAGCCGGGATTGTGATGACTCCCATTGAAGTCGCCGCGACAGCGCCTGCGAACGCGATGTACCTGAACGGCCAACTCTACGAGGTCAGCGGCTCCGATCCGTCGAACTTTGTCCTTGCTCCGGTTCAGGGCGTGAGCGGCGGGATCGATTCCCGAACGATCGCTGCGGGCGGAGTGACCTATTCTTGGTTCGATTCCATGGGCAGTCATGTTTTTGTCGTGAGCGGCAGTAATTGTGCTTATCACAGCGTTGAGCGGGATAGCCAAATGTTCGTTCGCCTGGCGGATGGCACCGAGTACAAGATGACCCTGCTGGAGGATGGCCGGGACGTCGCGCTGGAGGCTTGGTACGGTGAGGGTGAGATCCAGTCGGATGTGGCCGGCTCCGTATACCGTCTGGACGGCGAGTTGTGGCAGGTGTCCGAAGATGCCGATACGAACGTGTTTGTTTTCGAGAACGGTACTCCGGGCGAGCGGATGACGGGGGTCAGGCCGCCGGAAGCGACTTTGAACGGTGTGTCCTACGAACTTGCCGGCAACCTCGCCGACAATGACCTTCAACTTGTCCGCCGCATCGAGGAGATGTCCGGCGAACGGTATGTTCTGAAAGGCGAGCTGTACGTGCTGAACCGGACGGATTCGGGGGCCTTGGTCCTGCGCAATGAGGCCGGGCGCTCGGAGGCCGACGCGGGCAATCTTACCGTCACGGCCGGCGGGGTGGCCTGGGACATCCGCGATGTGAACGGGGACAAGGTCTTCACGCAGCGGGGCGTGATCCTCGCCAACGAGATCGTGACGTTGAACGGCGACGAATATCAAGTCTCCTATGGAACCGACGGCACTTACGTTTTTCGCCGTGGCGCGTTCACTTATCCGAGCAGTCCTGACGGACGGACGGTCCTGATCCTCGGGCGGCTTTACAACATCACCTGGGACGGGAATCACCTGAACGTCGCGGAGCCCTTTGCCTCCGCGTTTGCAGGGCTTGCGGCGACGGTCGAAATCGCAAAGGTCTATTACCGGGCCGAGCAAAGCGGTGCGGTTTGGCACTTCACTGACGGGGCGGGCGAGTGGTGGTCCTCCGAAGCGGGTGACGAAGTCGAGCTTCCCTTTGCCCGGTTCGCGGTCACTTCAGCCATCGCGGGTATTCCCACCCTGAGGGAAATCAAGCCCGGCTATGAGCAAATGCTTTCGGCCGGCGGCCGTCGTCTCGCGGTCCACCGGGAGGGCGACGTCTATCGGCTCACCGACCTCGACACGCGGGAGGTGTTCACGAGCAACCCGGAGGGGACTGAGATCGAGATCCCGGCGGGGCGGTTCTATCTGATCGCGGAGCGTCCGCAAGGCGGGGTCACTCTGACCGACAAGCCGGTCGCAAGCGTCCATGCGGCGGATCAGGTGATCAACGTCAACGGCATTTCGTACCGCGTCTCCAAGGACGGCGAGAACTACGTGCTGACCGACCGGTCCGGAAACACCATTCCAGGCACGGCCGATTCGATCCGTATTGCGAGTTTGGACTACAACATTGTTTCCGACGGGGATCACCGGATCCGTCTCGAGAAAGCTGCGCCCGCCGTGAGCCGCGAGATCGAACAGCAAGTCCTTTCGGTCAACGAGAAAGTGTATGAGATCACGGGAGACGAGACGAACGGCTATCAGCTCTCTGACGGGCTGCGTACGATTTCGAGCTACGGCGATCCGAACCATCCGGGCTCACAGCTGATCGACATTGACGGCGTTCTTGCCCAGATCAAGCTCAATCCGGAGTCGGGCCTCGTGGAGATCGTCACTCCCTTGGTCGCAAGCAGCAAATTGGCCGATGCCCTGATCGATATCGACGGCGAACTGTTCCGCGTCAATAGGACGGGAGAGAATCAATTTGAGATCCAAACCGAAAGCGGCGAGGCCTTGGCAACAAGCACCCTCGCGATGGCGGGCGATTCGGCGGTGCCGGTGGTGGACCTCCAGCTCGATCCGCTGCCTGCCGCGCCGACCCGCTTCAAAATCGTCCGCGATCCCGTCACGGGAGACATCACCCTGAACGAATGGATCGACTCGATCGAGTCGCGACGCGAAGCAAACGGCGACGTCTGGATCACGATCGACGGCACCCCTTATCAGATCTTTATCAGCGAACAGGACGGCAGCTATGTTTTTTACGATCCTGCGACGGAGTCCTATCACTTCTCGAATCCGGTGACCGGAACCGTGAAGCTCGGGACCCGGATTTTCAACGTCGAAGACATCGTTTCCAAGCGGCTGCCCCAGCCCTGGCTCTTGAAGAAGGCCGACATCAATCACGACGGCATTTTCAATAAGGTTGATAGTACCGAGCTGCGCCGCCTGGCCTCGCATTACCGCGACGTCAACGGGGACGGGGTTGTCGACCAAACGGACGTCAGCGACCTCTATACCCTGATCGACCTGGCCGGTGAAGTGACCGAGGAGAAGATCCTCGCCGCCGATGTGAACCGAAGCGGCAAAGTCGATTTTGAGGACGCCAACGACCTGACCCAATCCCTCGACCGCCGCTACGACCTGACCGGGGACGGGGTCCTGTGGACACGCGGAAAACCGCTGCCGCTCGTCTATGCTGACTATTCCACGGAGGCGGAGCTCGACTCGATCGACGACCTGAAGCTGATGCAGGACATTTTGGATGCGGTCCGGACCGGCCTCGCCGCCCAGCCCGCGGAATTGAAAGCGGCCGACGTCAACCGCGACGGCCAGGTCAACGACCTCGACTATCAGGACCTCCTGACGGCGTGGACTTCCCGCGAAGACCTGGACATCCGCCAGGACGGCAACCTCTACGATGCCGAACACAAGGACGAAGCCCGCTTGAACGAAATTATCGCCGCCATGAACCTCGGCGTGACCGATGACGAAATCGCCCGCGCCGACGTCAAGGCGAACGGGGTCATCAATGATAAAGACAAAGAACTGCTTAACGAATCCATTACGGCCTATCCGAATCTTCTTGTCCTGAACGACCTCGTCCGGGACGGCTCGTTCGACATTGACGACGTGATCGCGATGCAGGAGAACGCCAACAAGATCGCCGAGTTTCACATGCTGCAGCCCGGCGAGCTCGACGAGGTCGATCTCGACAACAACGGACGCGTCGACGATCAGGACGCGGCCATCTTGAGGCGGTTCCTGGCGGCCCAAAAAGACGTGAACGGCGACGGACAATATACGGAAGCGGACACGGCCGTGATTGAGCGGGTCATGCAGTTCGAGGCGTACGCGGTCGTGTCGAGAGAGTCCGCGGCGCTCGAGGCGCAGGACGCGCTCCGCAGTGAGTGGCTTGCGAGCGAGAAGATCCTGCTCGGAACGCGGGAGTTCCTGGTGAAGCTCGGGGAGAACGGGACGACGACCTTCACGACCGGCGACAAGACCTACACCGGCTATGCGGGAATGAATTTTGTGGACATCGACGGCACGATCTTCGACATCGAGCGCGACACCGCTGGGCGCGTTACGCTTGTCGAACAGCACACGGTGAGCACTCGCACCAGCCCCACGCGGATTTTTGTGGACGGCCGCGAATATGCCTGGGCGTCAGACGACCAGACGGGGCTTGTCAGTTTTACGAAGCTGGCCTACGAGAGTATTCAGCTCGAAGGCGAAGAGGCTCTGCGTGTGAGGGGCTTCGAGTGGCAATATGCGGTGGACGACAACACGGTGACATTCACCCGGGGTTCGGAGACGATTCCCGCGACCGTGGGCTCCCAAGCGGTGGTCCTCGACGGCGTGGCGTACACCCTGACTCTCGAGGGAGAGGGAGGCTTGCCGGTTCTTCGCGAGACCAACTTTACTGCGGAGGCTCCGCTGACAAGCGTTGTTGTCTCGGGGGACAAACAGCAACTGACCCTGGGCGGGAAGGTCTTCGATCTCGTGACGGATGAACTGACTGAGGAAGTCTCTCTTGACGAGACGCATCTGGAGAGCGTTCAGGTGGCCGGCGAGACGCTACGTCTGTTCGGTGATGTTTGGGAGGTTTCGCATGACGGGGAAGCCTATACGTTCAAGCGAGGCGAAGAGACCGCAACTCTTGTGAACGGCTTTGAGGGCGAAATCCGCGGCGTCCGGTTCCACCTGGCGGTAGACCCCGTCACCCGCAACGCTGCGCTGGTGGAAGCCGACAAGACCAGCAAGTCGACGGCCGACCAGGCCTTGCGCGTCAACGGAAAAATTTACCGGGTCGACGATCTCGGCCAAGGCCGCCTCCGTTTCTCCGACGGCGTGACCGAGACCGAAAGTCACGCGCTCGAAGCGAAGGTCCGCCTCGACGGCATCCTTTACGATATTCACCAGGATGCCCTGACAGGCGACGTCCAGCTGATCGAGAGTCATCTCGTCAGCCGTGGGATTTCCAACGGGGTGCTGGAACTGACGGCCGAGATACGCCGCCAGATTCTGTCCGGCGGCCAAACGATGACCGACGTGGTGCAGGATCCGTACACCGTCTACGTGACGGCACACCTGGACGGCACCTATTCCTTCGAGGACATCAAGAACGGGACGGTGGTGACCGGTTCCACGGGCAGTCAGCTGATGTTGCGCGAAAAAACCTACCGGGTCGAGCCGGATTACGAGCGCGGCGGGGTGAAGCTGATCGAGTTGCATGCGGAGGGCAGCTCCAAGCCGGCTCCGGGGGCGCGCAAGGGGACGATCACCCTAACGGGCGGTTTCTCCGACGGCTTCAAGTGGCTGATCGACGCGGAGGGCCTCTTCCAGTTCTCGCGCGACGGAAAGACTTGGACGGCCATGGACGCCGCGACGAGAATCCTGGATGCGGGCGAGGGGCGCCGCTATCGTTGCTTCTTCGATCAAATCACCGGGGTGCTCAAGATGACTTCGGTCTATGACACGAGCCGCAAGACCGCCGATCAGCTGATCGAGGTCTCCGACGGCACCCGCTATTACGTCACCGACAACCACGACGGCAGCTACGTCCTCTTCGACGGCTATGACAGTTTTACGACGAACGCGGCCTCCAAGCGCGTCGAAATCCGCGGCGATATTTATGACATTACCGAGGACGCCTACACCGGCCTCATCACACTGACGGAGCAATACGAGCGAATCAGCGAAAAAGTCTATGATCAGGAGATTTCGCTCGAGGGCAAGACGTATTGGGTGACCCGAAACGCCGACACAACATGGACCCTGATTCGCACCGATGACGGCCAACTGCGCTATACCAGCACGCCGACCGAGATCACCGAGAGCCTCGGCTGGGATTTCGGCAACGATACGCCGACTCCCGGATGGCATGCGACGAAGGGATCTTGGGACGTGATCGACGACAAGCTGGTGACGACGAGCACCGATTACCGCACGTATGGGGAGACCGGCTGGATCACCGAAAACCGCTTTGACTTTGAAGCCGATATCACCATGACGGGCGGCACCGGGGAAGTCCAGGTGTTCTTCATGGCCGAGGACTCCGACAATTATTACGAGGTCAACCTTGCCGCAGCGCCTTCAAACAAGATCAGCTTGAGGCGGCGCGTGAACGGAATTTCGACGACGATTCGCGAGGTGCCTCTCGGATTGACGCTCGCGCAAAATACGGCGAGCCGTGTCCGCATCACGTCGGCCAACGGCCTCCTCAAGGTCTCCGTCGACGGGCGGCCGCTGATCGAGGAAAAAGACCTGACTTATAGCGGCGGGAAGATTGCGTTCTCGACCAACTACACCGACGCGGTGTTCGACAACCTGAGGCTGACCCGGACGCTCCAGAATCCCGATCCGATCACGGTCGACGTCGAGGGAGAGATTTTCAGGCTCTCCGTCGAGAAGCGCTTTGACGGCGCGTCGGCCGATGTGAACGGCGACGGGGCGATCAATGCGCAGGACAAGGCCGACCTTGCGAATGCCATCACGCGTAAAGCGGACGGGGACCTGGACGGCGACGGGCTGACGACCGAGTCGGATCTGGAAATCATCCGCGGAATCGTCGAGGCGATCAAGAAGGGCAACGCCCTCCAGCCGTGGGAGTACAAGCGTGCCGACGTGGACGGCAACGGAACCGTGGAAGACGCGGACTGGCAGATGGTCGATGATGCCTGGAAACTGCTCAAAGACCGCGACCTAACCGGCGACGATGTCTTCAATCTCAAAGATGTCCTGCGTGCCGAGGCCATCAAGCGTTATCTCGACTACGACATCAAGCCCGAGGAACTGCTGGCGGCCAACGTGAACGGCGATGCGGGTGTGGATACCCAGGACTATGAACTCATCCGCCAGATGGCTGCCGATCTTACGAAGTACGACATCAACGGCGACCACAAGCTTGACGACGACGATTTGACTTGGGCCGATCACATCAAGGAGTATTACGACCTCGGCCGCAGCTTCTCCATCTTCGACTACCTCAAGCTCGATTTCGATCAGAACGGGATCGTCGACGCGAGCGAGCTGGCGGTGGCGGGAGAGGACTACGAAACCCTCGTGCGGGAGCGTGCCACTCTCGACGTCAACGGCGACGGGTGGATCGACCAATTGGACATCGACCGGATCATTGAAACGCGCAATGCCTTGAGCGTGCTGGGCGAGGATCTGGGTGCGAGCATGAAGTCGAAGGTCGATTTCAACCGCGATGGGAATGTTGACGATCGGGATTTGGCCGTCTTCAACCGGGTCTATCAGGACCCGCGGGTGCTGAACCTTTACGGCAGCGACCAGATCGACGCGACCGATACGGCCCGGATTGCGGCCATCAAAAATTTCATCGAGACTCAAGGCGTTCCTCAGCCGGGAGAATTGCTGAGGGCCGATATGGACAAGCTCAGCGGCATGACCGCTGCGGACAGGACGATCCTGGCGAATACGCTTGCGAACGCGCGCGACATGAATAACGACGGCGTGATCGATCAGCGCGATGTGACGCGTCTTGCCGAAATCGCGGCAAGCCAGCTGACGGGCATTTCACGCGGAGGCGACCTTGCGAAAGTCCTCGACGCGCAGCGTTCAATCTACGACATCGACAAGGACTCGAGCTTTTTCATCGAAAACACGGATACGAGCCCCCGTTATGCGGTGACGTTCTCGACCGACAAGGCCGAGCGCGAGCCCGTGACCGTTTCGAAATTCATCGTCAACGCGTCCAAACAGGTCGTGGCGGTCGATACGTACGTTCTGACTGAGGACCAACAAGGGGACGTGGCTGGCTTCGTTTCCACCCAAAACGTCGCGGGCCTCACTCAATATTTGGACCGGGAGGATCCGGCGACCCTGGCCCTCACGCAAAGAGAGTCCCGCGTGTTCGTGGACCTCGACCGAAAGCCCGTCACCTCGGTGTCGTTCGGTGCGGACGGACAGACGATCACGGCCCTCTTCAAATTCTCCATCGAGCACGCCGATCTTGCGCCCATCGAAAGCGCCGCGGTTGAGGGCAAAGACGCTGTCGACCTCCTCGGTGACGAGTGGGGTTGGACCGTCGACGTGGAGGGCAATTGGGAGTTTTCCTGCGAGGACGAGATCTTCAAATTGAAGGCCGGCGAGAAGACGGTCGTTCGCGGGACGCGCCTCCAGCTTGCCGTCGACCCTGTGACGGGGACGCCCAGGCTGGTTGAGGTCCGCAGCGAACCGATTTTTGCAGACCAGTATGAGCTCAACGCAGCCGATCGGACGGCACTCGTTGGCGCCCTGGGCGACGCGGCTGCTTTTGCTTCTGCTGCGGCCGTGGTGCCCACGGCCCAGCGCCTTTCGCGCACCGCCCTGAATGACGAAAAGCGTCCGATTTACTCGGTGATGTTCGCGACAGGCGTCCCTGGCGCCGGGACCTTGGTCGACCGTCTCGTGCGCTTCACAGTCGATTTGGACACACTCGACGCCGAAACCTATGACCTCACGGCGGCCGAGAAGGCCCTTTATGCCTCCAAGCTCGAAAGCCGCTCGGCGCTCGATCGCCAGGTATCTCTCCTGTCGCCGGCCCAGCGGCGCGTCATCGATCCAAAGCCGGAATTCAACATCAACGACTGGGCTGTCTTCCGTTCTGGCTATGCCCAGGCTGCGCCGACCACCGACCGCTTCATGCCGGACATCGACCTGGACGATTGGGTTGCTCTCAAGAAAGCCATCGCGAACTATATGCTCTACGATATCAATAAAGACGGCGTGGTCGATGAAACGGATACGGCGATCATGGAATCCGCGCTTCAGCACCAAACTCTCGGTCATGGCATCCAGGCGACCGATTTCCTCAAGGCGGACGTCAACCGTGACGGGCGCTTTGACGCGACCGATGAAAGCGATTTTGCGAGCGTGGTCGACGACTTGATCGACGTCAACGGGGACGGCGTGTTCAATTCGAGCGATGTCTCCTCGGTGGCACGCGCCGCGGCCGCATACGCCGCGCTGGTTCCGGTCAAGACCGAGCACGTCGACCAGCTTGCGGCTCTTCTCGAGATAGGCAAAGGGGCATTGGACGAGCTCACCGGCTTGGACGAAGCCGCCTATGACAGCGCCCGCAATGCTGCGCTCACGAGAGGCAAGGAGGCGTTGGAAGAGCTCATCGGCCTGGCCGAAGCCGCCTTTGACAACGCCCGAAAGGCCGCGGGACTTAATTTTGTCGCGGCCGATGCGGTCGGTTTGGTCAACGGCGCGCTGACGGCGGCGGGCCTTTCTTTGCGGGTCCAGAAGGGCGATTTGCTGTGGCGCGTCCTCACGATGGCCGGTGCGGAGATCTCGGGACAAAATCTTTCTCTCGATCCGGCCGCTCTTGCGGCGGTTGACTCTTTGCTCGGCGTTCCCGCCGGAACCCTTGCGACTCAAGTTTCCCTCGAACAAGCTTTTGAAGACAAGGCCGGAGTGCTTGGCCAGGCAGGTCTGTTGGCTGCCGGGGCCGTCGATGCGATCAACGCGGTCCTGGAGCAAGCGTGGCTCGATATCCGCGTCGCGGCCGGCGAGGCCCTCCCTCAAGTGATGATGCGCATCGCACGGGCGATCGCGGAATCCCGAGGCACTTTGATCGAAAATCTCAAGCTGGCCGATATCGAGGCCGACGGCAGCCTTAATCGCGTCGACGCCGATTATGCCGAGCGCGCGGTTCTCGACAGCGTGGATGTCAACAACGACGGCCAGCTCAACCGGTTCGATTATGAACGGATGAGAGACTACTACTTCCTGGGCCTCGAGAAGGGCGAAGTGGCCCGCTCTGACGTGAACCAGGATGGGAAAGTCGACCGGGCCGATTACCGCGCCCTTTCGGATGCGAGCCGCCGGTGGTGGCGTGCCGATCAAAACCGGGACGCCCGCGCGGACGGCAACGACATTGAGCGTCTGAAAGATCTCGTCGACGCCGTGAAGAGCGGCTACACGCCCCAAGACGTCGAAATGGTCGACTTCAGCGGCGACGGCATCGTCTCCGAGACCGACATCGACTTTGTCAAAGAGATGGTCCGCCGGATGCCGGTTTACGACGTCAACGGCGATTCTCTCGTCGATTACCGGGACATCCTGGCGCTCTTTTCGGCTTGGGGCATGGATCCGGTGAAACTGCTGATGGAACATGCCGAGCTTTTGACCGAATTAGCTGCGCAGGCGCAAGAGACTCAAGACCTCTCCAAGGCCGAAATCCTACTGGAAGAAGCCGAAGACCTTCTGGAACGGTCCGAGGAGACGGCTCTGCTGCTCAAGGAAATTTCAAAATTGGTCAAGAGCCCGAGCGACCGCAAGAAGCTCGAGGACGAGCCCACAGTGATTTTGAATTCTATGCGTGAAGATGTCGCCCGGCTCCAGGAACAGCTTGCCCTGATGCGGCAGGCGGTGGCGGTGCCGCCTTCGAGGCAGGACCGGGTGCGTCAGATTTTGCAGGGGCTCTCGCAGATCCTCGCGGCCGTCGCAGAAGCGGATTCGAGCAGCCTTATGAGCGCACTGGCCGAGGCCGCGGGCGCTTTGAAGGACGAATTGACCGCGATGAAAGAGGAGATTACGGGGTTGCTCGCCACCGCGCCCGGCGATGACGCTTTGTCCCGCGACCTTGCGGCGGTCGAGGCCGCATTGACCTCGGCGGCACAGACGATGACGTCCGTCACGGTGCTTGTCCAAAGCGCCTCTGCAGCCGAAGGCTTCGCCGAGGAGCACCGCGCCAAGGTCGCGGCGGCCGTCGAGGCGGGCCGCCTCCTGGCTGCTCGAGCTGAAGAATTGGGAACCGCGGAAGCGGCGGTTGGTCTGGCCGACGAATATGCGGCTCTGGCGGATGCCCTGGAGGCCCGGCAGATCGAAATTGCGGCCCTCGCTGCAGATTGTCCTTATAACCGGAATCTCCGGCAGGCCCTTGCGGAATCGGCCGCGGGGGTGGAAACCATTCGCGCGACTCTGGCGCTCATCCATCAGACGTCGCTTAAGCGCGAGCTGATCGCAAGCACCGGAGCCTCGGTGACGCAAGATCTTGAAGTCCTTACGGCGGGCGCCCATCTGGCGGCCGCGCTGGCGGCTGTGCTGGCGACGGCCCTGTCCGCCGGGCGTTTGATGAGCCGCGTGATTGCGGCCTTCCGACCTGAGGATTTCTCGGAGACACAATGGAACAGCTATTTTGACGCCGTCGCGCGGGGCTTTGACCTGAAGGAAATCATTTGGCGCGCCGCGTTTGTCGACGGCTCGAAGGCGGGCGCGATGGATGCCCTAACGTTCGTCGAGACGTTCTACCAGGCTGTGGCGGGACGGACGCCTAGCGACGAGGAGAAAGCGGCGGCGATGACCGCGCTCGCGGTCACGCAGCAAAACCGGGCCGAATGGGCGGGCGAAGCGCTTGCGAAGCTCGTGGCGGACCAAGACGCATCTCTCGCCGGCATCTGGAGAGAAAATCCGCTGACGTTGTTGAAGGTGGATTTGGCGGCCTCGGGCTTGGACGCCGCATCGCTCATGGCCTCTCTCTACCGCTCGCGCGACTCGATCCGTCTCGCCGACGCGTTCGAGGACGCGCGCACGTCGATTGCCGCCCGGTTGTCGGAGATGACCGAGATCGAGCTTGCCATCTACTCGGCTTCGGTCGAGTCACCGCTTGCCGCCGATTATCTCAAGCTCAATGCTCAGAAGACTTCCGCTTCCGCGCAGATTCAAGCCGCTGCCGAGCGCCTGCAATCGCTGGAAATGTGGGCCGGCCGCGACCGGATCGCGATCGACATGGACAACGAGCGGCTCGTGGCGGCGCGCGCCGAGGCGGACCGAATTCATGCGGCCAAGACGTCGCTCGAGACTCTGCTTGCGCGGATGTCATCGGAGACCGAATCCGCTCGCGTGGACCTCTGGCTTCGCATGGTTGAGTCCCAGTTGTCCGGAATGGCTGCGATGGAAGAGTCGGTGAGGTCACAAACGGCAGGCTACGCGTGGGACTCGCTTTTTGAGGCGGCGGAGGCCCGGGCCCATGAGGACCTGACGTCGGCCAATGCGTTGGCCGAAGAGGCGAGGCGCATTGCGGTGGCCGCTCTGAAAGCGTCCGATGCGATTGCCTCCGCGCAGCAGACCGGAACGATCCTTTCGGAAATTGAAGGCGCGATGGCCGAGGAAACGTCCGTTGCCGTCCTATCGCGACTTTCCGATGCCGCGGGCAAGCTGCTCTCCGTCTCGCTCCAATCGTCGTCGCTCTTGAGTGCGGCCCGGGCCCAAAGCGCTCAAGCGGCCTTTTGGCCGAACGCCGACTCCCGCCTTGCGGCGTTGTCGGCGGATAATCAAGCCGCTTACGCGCGGATTGTCGAAGCGGTCTCGGTCCGAGAGGCCGTGCTCGAAAAGGGCAAGCAGGCCGCAGCGGACGCGCAAAACGCGGACGATTCGGTGCTACTGCTCAAGACGATCGCTTTGGCTGAAGGGCAGGACGCCGGGGTCCTTCGTGCGATCGGGCGCTGGATCGAAGCCGAGAGATTGCGCATCGCATCTTTGGGGGCCAAGCTCGAGGCCGCACATGCTTTGTCGCCGGAGGACATGACTTTGTACCGGAACATGCGGGCTGTCCAGGACCGCCTGGCGTCGATGACGTCTGCGGCGAGCGCTGTGACTGCGCGGATGCAGTCTAGCGGCGTCAATCCGAACGCGGCCGAAAGCCGGGAGGAGCAGCTTGCGGCCTATATCGGCTTGATGCAGCGGGTGCAATCGGCGGCGCAGGCCATGACGCCCGCTGATCGCGCACAATTGGACGGGGCTTGGAGGATTTTGAGCGGCCTCGAAGCGTTTGCTGCACGTGTGACGGGTTCTCTGGAGACGGCTCAGCAAGAGGTCCTCGGAACGGCGTTGCGTGCTGTTCTCGAAAAATTGACACTGGCCACCGACGGTTGGTTCAGCCGCCAGGAAGCCGAAGGGATGGAGCAGATGAGCGCCCGCATCCTGACCTGGAGCTCTCAAGCGGAGAACAGGGACGTGCTTGATGGCCTTCGCTCCCTGATGGGCCGCCTTGCTTCTGAGTTGGCCCTTCATGACGAAACCGTGCGTGCGGTGTCGCGCGAGAATCCGTCCCGGGTCGGTCTTGTGTCTGCGGCCGCGGGCCTTACCGAGAAAGCGGGACTTGCGCTTGCCCATGAGGGCTTCATCGGAGAAAGGGCCGCTCTCGTGCTTGCAGGCCGGCCCATTTCCGGCTTGGCTCAGCGGTCCTCGGAATTAACAGGGGAGGCTTCCGAGGAACTCAACCGCCTACGCGCTCTCCGGGATCCTGAACAGGCCCGGGTGAGCGAATTCTTGATTGCCGCGGCATCGGCCGCGGCGTCCCATTCGGCCTTCCTTGTGGGGCAAGCAGCACAATCCGATGCTTCGCTCCGGGAACAGGCGGATATGGCCGAGGCCTACGCGACGATCCTCGAGGGAGTGCTTCAGGAAGCGCAGACTTTGACCGTACTTTTGGAAACGCAGGCCAAGGCGGCCGCGGACGCGGCGGCGAAAGTGTCTTCAGCCGAAATTTTTAGCTCGATCATCGCCGCTCTTCCGGGAGCTTCTCAAGCGGCCATGCTCGCTCGCGCTCAATGGATGCGCGAGAGTGTGCGGGTGCTCGAAGATGCCGCCCTCGGCGTCTTGGCCAAGCTCGGGCAAACTCCGGCCAACACGGCCGTCCGAAACTTGATGACGGAGGTGTCTGCTACGGTTCACGAGGCGGTCGTGAGGGCTGCGGCCGCGGATGCGGGCATTGACGAGGCCATGGCGCTTGAAACCGATGGGGAATCTCTCGGGGTCAATGCGCGGGGAATCGAAGCGCTTTCCAGGGCCCTGCTTGGCGTCTATGAAAGCGGGCTCAGTCGCGAAGAGCTCGAGTCGCTGGAACCTCTCTGGGCTGCCCTCGACGGGAGAATGCAGTCTCTGAACACGCTTGCGGCGGCGCATAGCGAAGAGCTGTGGGGCAATAACCGGAGCCTCGTGGAATTCGCGGGGTCTGTGCTTCAAGAGTCGCGTTCCGCGGCACTTGCCATCTTGAACAGCTATCAGGAGGCCGGGACGATTCTCGATGAAAACATCGCTCGGATGGAAGCGCTGAAGACCGAGGCCCTGGACCTTGCCTCATCCACGGAGGAGTCGCTTTCCGCGGACATGTTGGAGATTGCTTCGACGCAGATTCTTGCCATGCGGCAGGAAGCCGTCGATATCTATGGCGATGTCCTCGAAGCGCTCGGGGACCAGCCGCTGACGGATGCGCTCGGAGCCAAGATAAAGCAGCTCGGAAACGGCTTCAAAGCCGTCGAGTCGGCTTATGCGCAAATTATGAATGCCGGGAGGGACGCCGGAGGATTGGAGAGCAAGGCGCAATCGCTCGAGCGTGATCTTGCCCAGCTTCGGGAAACTCTCGCAACTTTGGACGCCAACCTTCCGACCTTGGGCACCGCGGAGGACTTCGAAGCCGCCGCGGCGCTGCTCGAGGATATCCGCAGCCGCATGACCGAAGACCTTCGCGCGATGGTGGGCATGAGCTCCGGCTTGACGGGCTCCGACGCATTCATCCGCCGCGTCGATGACGCGATTGCCTCGGTGGAGGAAATGAAAACCGCGTCAGCGTCCGTGCTGCGCAATCTTTACCGGGGCTGGGCGGACCTCGACGCAACCGTCCTCGAATCCGCGGCTGCCAGCGCTTTCGCGGTGATTGCGGAATTACGCAAAGATGCCGCCGCGACGACGCATCCTCAAGTGGCACAGCTCGCCCTCGAAATGGCGCTCGACCGCCTGGCGGTCGTGGACATGGTCCGGACTCTCGGGGCCGACTTGGCGGCAGAAGATCCTGCGGCGGAAACTTTGGCAGCCCATTTGACGGAGTCTCTCGACCGCGCGACGGCGCTGACTGAGGAAATTCGCGGGTTTGCCCATTTGCGCGAAATGGAAGCCCTGGCCGCCGCGGTCGAAAATCTCCACACCGGATCCGAGGAAGTGCGGGCTGCTTTTGACGGAGCGGTCAATGAAAATGAGCTGCGGTCCCATGCGGAACTGCTCCGGACGTTTGACCTGGAAGCCGAAGGACTGGCCGCCCGGGTACGGGTCCTCGCGCAGGCGCATGCCGGCGAACCCGCTTTTGCGGGGCTTGCGACGGCAGTTGCGTCGTCCGCCGCCGCAATTCGCACCGATGCGGATGAGACTCAGGCTCTCGTCCTTGACCGGATGGCTGTTCTGACGAACGGAGCTTCCTATAAGGATAGCGTTTTGAAGCTCGAGCAGAGGATCCAGTGGGCGCTGACGCAAGCCTCTGCCGCCGCGACCGCAGACGAGGCGGCGCTCTATGAGGAAATGGCCCGCAGCTACGCGCGCGAGGCTTTTGAGACGGCAGTCAAGGCACGGGCGTTCGCGACCGGCACCCATGCGAGCACTGTGGCTCTTTCAAACTCCGCGGCCGCCGACCAAGCCTATGAGCGGCTTTCGACGCTTTATGCCCAGTCGGCCGCAATGGTGTGGACCCGCACTCTCGTCGAGACCAAGGCCGGATCTCTCGAAGCGGCGGCAGGTGAGGCGGAGGCCGAAGTCGCTTGGATTCAGGAAGCCCTTGACGACATGACCCCTGCCGCGGAAGAGGGCTACTACGGCATCGATTATGGGGTACGTGATCGGGCTGCTTATTTGTACCAGATGGCAGAGCAGATCCTCGTCGACCTGGCGGCGAGAAGGTCGCAAGCGACGTCCCAGGTGAACGGATCGGACACCGAGACAGCGGCGCATCTTTCTGCCGTGGACGAAAAGCTTGTGACGATTCAGGCGCGGCTGAATCTCCTCAACACTGCTTTAATCGGACGTTTCAGCCAGCCCTATTCGCCGTTTGATCCTGAGCAAGCCTTGAACGACTCCTCCCTCAAGGACATTGTGACGGGGGTGATGAACTTGTTGGCCGCTGAGGCGGCAACGGTCCCGTCGGCCTCCGGAATTCACGAACGTTTGGCGGCTCGAGTGGCCGACAGCATTCGCCAAAAGGCCTGGACCTTGTACACGGCCTCCAAAGAGGCTCCGGCCAATTGGGTGCTTGCCGACCAATCCCGCAAGGCGCGTGAGGCGTCTGTGGCGTCTGCGGCGGCAGCGGATCAGGTGCGGAGTCTCCGGGACGAACAAAGAATTCTCGAAAGTGAAGGCTCTTACGCGGTCGCCGAGGCGGGCCGCAGGACCCAGCAGCTGAATAACGCCCGTGAGCGCATGAACCCGGTGATTGCGTCAGGAAATCTGGCCCTGGCGGATGCCTGGATCGACGCGCAGGCCTTTTTGGTCGCTCAATTGGAGAGCGTCAACCGCATGACCGGCAACCTGGCCATTCGCACGGAGAACACCGCTCTGGCCGGCGAGCTCGAGACCGCCGCGCTGAAGACGAAAGTTGCGGAAAAATCGGCGAGCAATCTCATCGATGAATCCCGCGCCCGCGCGGACGTGCTGCGGCTTCGCCAGGACCCGGCGGCGATGGTGACCAAGGCCGAAGCTGAAGTTGCCGTCATCCGCGCTGCCCGCGAGGCGCTCGAGCGGACCCAGGATGTCCGCGCAGGGTCGGCGCTTCTGGACCGTATCGACGGCGCACTCTTGAGGATCCAGTCCATGGCCGGTGCCCTTGCCGCGGAGGTGGCCGGGGTTACAGGGACCGTTCCTTCTGCCTTGGCTGCGGCTAAATCCGGGGTCGAACTCATTCTGACAGAGGCCCGCGGCCGGTATGAATCGGCGATGGAACGCTACGAGGGGTTGGTCCGCTCCGACTCCGGTCTTTCTGAAGCGAAGGCCGGGATGCCGGGGCTGTCGGCCTATCTGGAAATAGTGGGAGGAAAAGCGGAAACGGCGGCCGATGCGACGGCGGTTTCCATCGCGCAAATAATCATGTCCCAGCTTTTGATGCGCGCCACGCTCGAGGCCGCGAAAGACTTTTCGGCAGCGGTCTATCACCGCCAGACCCGGGCGCAGTCGGGTATTCCGGCCTCGCGCTTTGGGCTGGGGGATTACAACGAATTTGAAGTCGAAGAGGCCGTGTACGAAATTTCAGAGGATTACGCCTCTGCGATGGTCTTGAAGTCGATTTCGGCCGAGGATCTCAAAGCCCTCGCTTCGCTCGACGTGGAAATCGGCCTTGCCGTCATTCGCGGCAAACTGGTGCTTTTCACGAGCGGCAGTCACGGAGAAATCCGCGTCAACCCCCTGGCCGCCGACATGCTGGCGGCGGAAGCGCAGCTTCTGGCGCACACGCACCCCGCAGGACAGCCGGAAGGGCCGAGCGGCGAGGACCATGACGCTGCGGGGACCGCGGTGGAATACCTGGTGATTTCACGGGGCGTTTTCGCGTTCAACCAAAATGGCGTCCAGGGCGAGATCCACGATTTTAATTATCTGGCGGATGTTCTCAACGGCGCCATTGATCCGGAGGCTTCGTCGACAGAGGTTCGGACGCTCCTGAATTCATTCATCGCGGCCGTTGACCGGTATAATCAGGGAGAAGAGGCTCCGGTCGTCTTCCGCGCCGCCGGGACGCTTATGGGCATTGTGGCCGGTGGCCGCACCACGGTTTACTCGTCCTCTTCAGCCGGCGTCAGCGCCGGAATCAGCGGCGGAGCGCTTGCGAAGATCGCTCGCGCGACCCTCCCGATCCAGCAGGTTCTCGATGCGGCAGGGATCCTCAATGACAAGGGAGCTGCGGGGCTGGCTTCGGTCACTGCGGCGTGCTCCCTCGTAGACAGCCTTGCGGCAGCGGCGGATGACCCGTCGGTGACCGCTGCCGGCGTACGCGCCCTGATCGATGCGGCCGAAGCGGCGTTCAAGCCCGCTTATCAGCAGCTGGCCTCACTCTTGACGGTTTCGGCCGATCATTACAACGAAAAGGCCGCCTATTGCGTGGGCGGATGCGGCGGCCCCTCGGGCACCACCGCGAAACAATTGCGCGAGAACGCGCTCGAGGCGAAGCGCTTGATGACGGAGGCGTGGCGCCAGATCGCCGAGATGGGGTCCGAGCATCTTTTCCGCAAAGCCGCCGAAGACAACGGGACGAACCTGCTGCTGCGTTCCGAGAGGCAGCGCGACATGTCGATCATCGCGCATCAGTCGGCCATGCACGCACGGACCGCCGATCAAGCGTCGCGGAATACTTCCATTCTTGCCGGCGCCAAAACCTTTATGGAGAATGCCCTCCACCTCATCGAGGACCGGCAGGCGGATTATCCCGGCAATGCCGAACTGGACGCGGCTCACGCGGATATTGACAATATGCTGGCGGTCATAACGCCCTTGCACGCGGCCGCCTTCCAACATGCCTATGAGATGAGGCAGGCCGAAAACACGGGCAACGTGGCCTATAACCTGGCGATGCCTTTACGCATGACGCTCGGCGAAGGGTACACGAACGTTCGCGCGGCGTCTTCCTACGCCGTCGGCACCGTCATGCTGGCTTCGCTCGAGACTCGCCGGACAACCTTGCGCGACCAAAAGCAGATTCTGGCGAGCTTGCACGCACAGCAGCCCGAGGACATCCTGATCGAAAAATGGCTGAACGCGGCGACCGAAGCCGTGGATACGGACGATACCGCCCACGCGGCAGCGGTGACCTGGCTCGATGCGATGAGGGTCGCCGAAGACGAGTCGCGGACCTCCTTGAACCGCATTGATTCGGCGATGAGCCTGATCCAGCGCGCCGACACCCTGACGAGGCTCAGTGCCGACGCAGCCACGATTACCGCCCAGCAGGCCATTGTCACGGCGCAGCTTGCCGCGATGGACGTCGAGCTCACCTCGATCCGGGCGCATCTGGCCGAAGACCAGTTCCCTGGAGACCGGCCGATCCAGAACAACCTCGCGGATGCCATGGAGATACGCACGCGCGCCGAAGAGCTCAAGCGCGTGATCCAAGTCCGCGTCAACAAGCTGAACTTGATGACCCAGCTCGGGCCTCACGCGCTCGAATTGGCCGACATCAACCGCGATAGGAAAATCAATGTTGACGATATTACCTCCCTGATGGCCGCCGTTGCCGGAATGATCGACATTAATCTGGACGGCAGAAAGGACCTTCTCGACAAGCAGTTGTGGCTCAAGGCCTTTCCTCTTCTGGGGATGATGACGCTTGTGGACCCGGGAACTCTGGCCAAGGCGGACCTCGATGGGGACGGCGATGTGACCGAGACAGACAAGGGTAAGTACGAACAATACCTGCGTTATTCCCGGGACGTGAACGGCGACGGCAAGGTCGACGCCGCCGACGTGGCGGAAGTGACCGGCAACATCGGCCAGCAGCAGTCGCTCATGGGCGAGGTGGACCAGATCATCGTGAATCAATACGACGGCGAGGTCATGCCGGAGCGGCCGCAGCCCGTCCGGGCGGGCGAGGATCCCGTGGCGAACGATCTCTACCGGTTCTTTTACTCCCTTGACGAAGACGTGCTGAGAGCCATGGACCCCGAGGTCCTGCCGGTCAAGCTTGGAACGTTTGCTTCGCGGATGTCGCTCATTCAGCACCAGGCGTCGACGGTCGAAACGACGGCCCTTTTGGACCCGCTGATCGATCTCGCGGAGCAGCTCGTCACGGACACGTACGAGGGCAGGGACCAGCTGACGATCGTCAATACGACCGGGCTTACGAATGCGATCACGGCCGCCGAAAACGCGCTGGCGACACTGATTCCGGCTCGCGCCGACTATCAGGAAGCGTCTGATGCGATCCGCGCCGAGTATCAGAAGGTCCAGGACGCCTACAACAGTTATCAGGAGGCGTACGCCATCCATTTCGACCGTGCAGAGACGCTGATGGCGGCCGAAGACGCGCTCGAGAGCTCCTATGCGGTTTTCCGCTCGGCCAATCAAGCCTTCCATGCCTCTTCCTCGGCTCTGGATAGCGCCAAAACGGCCTACGACTCGGCGATTGCCGCGGCGCCTCCGGTTCCCGCCACTATTGCCGCCGCGAAGGATGTTGTGGACACCGCATTCGCCCAGATGTATCTGGACTACTCCGAAATGGTGAGCGCCCGCGCCAGCTATGAAACGGCCTACGCGGCCTGTGCCAACGCCTATCCTGCCTGGGATCAGAGCAAGGACGCCCTCGAGAACGCGCGGCAGGGCTACGAAACGGAACTGAACGCTTTTACCGCGTACGGATGGTCCGACTATGACTCCAAGCGCAATGCCTTCTTGAACGCGCAGACGGACCTTCTGACGGCCATCGATGATGTTGACAGCGAGGCGAACGCCCTCCTGACGATGGACCACCTGGTTCCGTCGTTGAGGAAAGACTTCAACGATGTCCTCACGACGTTCAACGATACCCGGGCGGAACTTCTGGCCTCGGAAGCTCAGATTCTTACGGACCAGGCGACGTTGCAGTCGAACTTGGCCTCTGTCCAGTCGGCCTACTCCGCGCTCCAGGGAGCTGCCGCGAATCTCAATCCGGCGAACACCGATTCCAAAAACGCGTTTGATCAGCTGGACGCGAGTAAGCCGTTGCAGGACACCGATTTGACGAACCTGGATCCGCGCGTCAACGAACTGAAAAACGCCTACGCCGGATTCGATACCGATTATCCGAATTTCTCGGCATCTTATGCCACGTATACGGCGGAAGAGGGCAACCTGAATACCCACCGGACGGCCGTGGAAGCCGACACCGCGGTTCTGAACGCTTCCTGGCTGGTCCGCCGTCCTGAGGAATCTAGCTACCGGGGGGCCTACGACGCTCTCTTGGCCGCGGAAACCGACGCCATTCAGAAATTCGACGACTTGCATACCGGGGTTTCGGATGAAACTACCGAGCTCTACCGCGATCTCACCATTGAGGTGACGCCGATTGCCGAAAAAGCGCGCCTCCTGGCGAATGCCGCGCAGATCATTTACAAGCCGGACGGCTCCGTGAAAGAGTCGCCGTTCGAGCTTCTCGCCCGTGAGAAGCTTTATACGCGCTACTACGACGAGACGAAGACCGAAGCCGAGAACCACTGGGCGGACTGGGACGCCGCCACGCTTGCCCGGCGTGCGGCCGAAGAAGTTTTGAATGGCCTTTTGGAGCAAGACAAGGAGTGGGATGATCCTCTGGTCGAGGACGCGCTCCACGACGTCTATGAGCGGAGAGAAGCCGAGGAAAGCGCCAAGATACTCTACCGCGAGAATGAAGACCAGCTGCTTGGCCTCGGCACGATGGTCAAGACCCTCCGGCAGATGGCGCGCGCGGCGATCGCTGAGCAGGAGGCCGTCGAGAAGGCGTTCGAGGCGCTCGCGCTCCGGCGCGTGGAGCTTGCCTATCCCGATGCGATGAGCAAAATGGCTCTCGAAACCGACGCGCTGTTGGCGGCCGCTAAAGCGGAGCTCAAAAAACTCGCGGATGCGGGACTGGCGGCGGGAGATGCCGAGTATGACCGGATTCAGGAAGTGATCGACGCCATGGGCGATTATCAGGAGAAATTTTCGGTTTGGAAGCTGGAGGACTCCGACGGTGACGACGATATCGACAGCGAGGACATGAAGGCTGCGCTGACGGACTATCTCGATCCTTCGGCCTATCTGACGCAGTGCCACGACGAGTTCCAGGCTGCGCAAGCGTCGGGCACCTACAGCGACTACATCAATTTTTACACGAAATGGTCCAAGAGAATTCTTGTCGAGGTCGCCTCCGACGAGAATTATATCGACGAGCGGTGGGGCCAGCTCGGGAGCGGGGCGACCTCTCCGACGCCGCCGCCTGAGGCCGGCGGTTACTTCAGCGCCCTCGACCTCAATATCCGTCTGGCGAAGGCCGACGAGCAGGGGGCCCTGAACATTGACAAAATGACCCGGGCCCTTGCCGGTTTTGCGGCTTACCCGGAGGACATGACGATGGAAGACATCACCTACCTCAAGCTCGACAAAATTCCGGGGGTGACCTTTACGATTCCGGCGGCCTCGACGGATCCTTCGATCTACGATCAATTGCTCACGGGCAAGACCGCGTATGAGACCACCTACAACTCGGTGTTCGACGCCGCGATGCGCAACGACATGAAGGACTTCTCGACCATGATCGACGACTTGTCCGTCAACGCCCGTCTTATGCCGCAGATGCTCTCCGACGTGCTCCGCGGCGAGCTCGAACAAATGGTCATCAATTTGCGCGAGGCGCCCTCCGCGGCGGCCGGCGTGGCGATGTGGGTCTCTCAGGATATGGTTCTGCGGCCGTGGAAGAACGTGTCGGGGCAGTGGGTCATTCCGAAGGCCACTGATCCCTATCAGGTGACCTTCAACGACGTCATCGACGAGACTTTCGATAAGCTGAACAGCTCGCTCGGGCTCGACAGCATCCTGACCAACGATATGGTCACTTCTGAACAAATGATCCTGGCCCGGATCCAGGAGGGTAAGGTCATCGTTTATCTCGATACGACCACGGTCCCTGACGGCAAGCCCGACGTCGCGTTCGAGGTGAGAGCGACTGCGGACTCGACCTTCAAATTCGTCCAGGTCGACCTGGAACATCTCCTGCCGCTCGGGCCTCCGGAGATCGTCTACACCAGCACGATTTTGGCGCCTACCGATGCGCTGTATGCGGCCGGGATGCGTCACACTGTCGACTTCCCGTTTGGGTCCGGTCTCAAGCTCGAAATCGAAAGCGGGATGATCGGCGACGCCCTGATCGTTATGGCCCGGGCCAAAGACCAAAAAGCTCTCGCTCAGAAGCGCCTCGAGGAATATTTCTACGGCGTGACCGGAAGTGCGGCCACTCCGGGGACGGGTTCCTACGAGGATTATGTCAACGATCTCCAGGAATTTCAGGACTACCACACGGCTTCGAGCGATTATCTGATCGCGATGAACAATTATGAGCAGGAGAAATGGACGCAGGACGCCAACGAGCGGACGGAGTCTGCGACGTCCCTGGCGACGGCGCGCTCCGAGCGCCAGGCCCTGGAGGCCGCCGTGCAGGCCCAATTCTACGCGGCGATGGCGGATCCCGTCGCGGCGAACGCCGCAACTCAACTGGCGGCCCTCGAGGCCGATGCCGAGGCCCGGTATCTTGCGGTTCTTGCGGAAGTCAATTCGGTCAAGCGGCGGCTGGAATTCGCGACGCCGGAAACCGAAGAGGAGCTCGACAGCGTGCGGCGCGAAATTCAGTCCGAACAGGAGCTGGTGGAGACGAATCTTCACCGCATTCGGAACGCCAAGGCCGAAAAAGAAGCCGTCCGGGACGTGGAGGCCCTCATGATGCAGGTCGAAGGCCTCGCCTTCCAGTCCTATCAGGAAGCCACGACGGCGCTGATGACTCCGGTGGCCGGAAGACTTGCGGCGCTGGTCGCGGCCGAAGCCAGCATTCGCGCCAAGGCGGCGCAGGCGAAGGACTTGATTCTCGAGGCCGGCCGGCGCTATTCCGAGGTCTCCGACGACATCCGCGCGACTCTGGCCGGCCGGTTCGACGCGACCACCCTTGAGGCGACGATCTGGAACCAGCGCATACGCGTCAATGACGAGCGGGCCATTCTCGAGAAGGGGATCGTTGATCAAAACGTGAATGCCAATCTCACCACCCGGGACGCCGCCGAAAGCGGAATTCTCGACCCTCTCGGCACCGTTATCTCGACTCTTGTCGCCGATTATCTGGCATGGCCGGGGACCGACGACATCGAGACGCTCGCCCTGGCCGATGTGCAGGCCCGCCAGGCGGACGGGCAAGCCCTCTATGACAGGGCGCGTGCGCTGCAAATCGATGCCCTGCGCGCCGCCGACATCGTGACGATGCCCGAGCACACGGAGGAGGCCACGGCGTACACCTCACTGACCAGTCAGACCGCAGAGAAGATCTTGCTTGCGATCGATCTGCTCAATTCATGGCACGCCGTCCTCAAGACCGAGGAGAAGGCCAAGCTCCTGGTCGCCGACATCGCGGCGGCGGAAGCGATCGTGACGGCGGCGATCCCCGGCGATCCGGGCGATCCTACGCCGATGGCTCATCCAACGATCCTTGGGCACCGCAACGCTTTTGACGCGGCCCAAACGCTTTATGAGCAGAAGCTCGTGGAGATTTCGCGAAAGCAGTTCCAGCTGGCCATGTACCAAAGCGGCGTCGTCGGCATGCCCGGCGGTGCGCGCGTCACGACCCAGGTCCGGGCGGCCCAGATTTCCGAGAGCGATTTCCGCTCCGAAGTCCAGGTCACTTGCTCCGATATTCTCCGGAAGTTCGAGTTCCACGACCGCCACTTCGATCAGGAGCACGTCTATCTTCTGGTGAGGGACCAGAAGGCCGTGCTCGCGCAGGAAAAAGAGGCCCTCCTGCGAAATAACAAGCTCAACAGCGCGCTCGAAGACGCCCGCAAGAAAGTCGAGGACGCCTTCCGAGAGGCCGACCACGGTGAGCAGAAGATCCGCCTGGCCCTGACGGCTGTGATGAACGAACTGGAGGCCATGTGGGAGAAGACGACCGAGGAGGCCAACATCGAGAAGGTCGTACAGGACAGCCTTGGCGCCTCGAGCGCGATGATCAAGGTTGTCAACGAGCTCCTGGCGGACGTCGACATCTTCACGAAATTCCGCACCGTACTCCAGGACCCGGCGGTGCGCCGCGGCGAGCAGGGCGACATGACGGCCCTGACTGAGGCCTACACCTCGATGCTTTCCGACCTCGTGAACGGCAACAGGGACCGCGAGATGGCCGGGATCTCCGAGCTGTTCACGAAAGTCCAGGCCCTGTCGACCCGGTATCCCGACAACCAGCGGATCATCGAGATGATGGAGTTCATGAGGCCTTCGGTCGATGACGCCGTCGAAGTTCAGAAGCTGATCGCCGGCCTCGGGGGCATTATCATTGCCTATTTCAAGGCGTTCGCGCACCAGGATGCGGTGGAGGCGGCGCAGAAGATGCGCGAACTGCTCGGCGAGCAGCTCATGGCGGAGACGGATCCGGGCGCCCAGGAAGCGATTTACGACCTGATGATGAAGGCCGCTGAGGAGGAGCAAACCAACAAGACCAAGGCGGTCGGGTTTGCCCAGCAGGTCCGCACGGTGACCGACCAGATGCTCGACCTGGTTTACCGCTCCGAGCCTCTCGCGCAGCAGGAATACGCGAGCGAGCTGACGGCCAACAAAAAACTGCTGATCGGCCTCGTCGAGGAGATCTCGAAGCACCTAGCGGTGAACCTGCTTGCGAGCGGCAGCGTCGTCCTCGAGCCGGCCAACAACCTCAAGGACACCCAGCAGAAGTATGTGATGGTGAATGGCCTCAAGTACCTCGGATCGGCGACCGTGCTCATCGACACGCAGACGGGACTGCCGCCGGTCTATGTGCCGTCGCCGGGGCCCGGCCAGCCGGGGACATGGACGATCGAAGGCGGCAAGACCTATAACTGGATCACTTACATCAACGATGACCCCATGGTCCCGCCGGATGCGGCGCATTCCACGGTCAAGATTCTCACGACTTATAAGGTTGCGACGGCCAAGCAGCCGGGCTATGTCGAGACGGCTTTCTTCCGCCGCTCAGAAGAGGGGACGAACAAGTGGCTTGAGGTCGGTGACCGCGCCTATCAGTTCATGCCGATGGTCGAAGATAAGTATTATGTCAGTTATACCCCCAGCAATCTGACCCCGGCGGTCCTCGGCGGCGTCCGGTATGAAGGGCAGATCACGGTCAACGGAAAAAATTTCTACCTCAAAGCGGCCAAGGACGCCAATGGCCGGAACATCGTCAAGTTCGTAACGGTCGACGGCAAGTACGAGGCCGGCAGTTTTCACATGGTTCTCGGGGCGCCCCTGCCGCCGGCAACGACTCCGATTCAGATCCACCGCGTCCGGATCGAGGACCGCTTGTATGATGTCACGCTTGTTTCAACGCCCGCGGCGTCGATCACCGCGACGACTCCGGCAATCAGCTCCCTGACGATTCGGTCGGTCTCGATGATTGACATGGTCACCGACAGCTACAACCTCGACCAGGTCAAGGCCGCCTACGAGGAAGCCAAGAAAGAGTACTTCGGCCGAACCACGACCTGGGGCGGTACCAATCCGTGGGCGGCTTCTGTCGAGGGCTTGCGCAAGGAACTGGCCCGCTGGAAGGGCCGGGCCTGGGAAGTCACCATGTCTCCGCCGATGAGCTTCACGGCGGTCCGGATCGGCGACCACACTTACAACTATTCTCCCGCGGGGAATGAGCTGAAGTTTACGCAAACCGATGATCCCTCAACTTATTATCTGACCACCGGAACCGCCACGCAGCTTCTGATTGACGGCGTCGTCCACACCGTTTCGTGGAATGCCGCTAAACAGGAGCTTTACATCGACGGGCTGCTGCCCATGGATACGGGCGGCTCGGTTGTCGTCAGCCAGCCCGGGACAGGCGCCATCGACGACCACATGTACACGTTTGTTCCGATCGGCGCCGAGCTGAGATTTATCCGCACAGATGATCCATCACTTTATTATGACACGACCGGAGGCAGGACCAGTCTGGTGATTGACGGGGTGACTCACACTGTGACTTTTGACGCCTCGACGGGCGCGATTAAAGTCGACGGAAAATCGCCGCTTGCGAAAACGACGGTCACGATCCGGGAAGCGAATGAAAAAGTGACGGGGCCGGAGGGATCCCTCGTGGATCTTCTTCCTTCCCAGAATTTCGTGCTGGACGTCACCGACATCCTCGATCTGACCAAGGCGATCGACGCGATGTCGATCAACATGCCCGCCGACATCGGGTACATGTCCGCCCAGCTTCTCGCGGACATCCTGCGCGCTTACGGAGATTCGGGGGATGCCGGCTCTGACAGCCTCAAGCGTTATTTCGACATGACCGGAGAGGAACTCGGAAACCTTGATCGGGAAGACTACGACGAGCTGATCTCGATCCGCCGTATGGTCCTGCAAAAGATGCATGATGAGAATAACCAGGCCTACACGGCTCTCAGCGCGGCCGCCGCTGATTTGAAGCTCGCGATGAACAACTGGAAAACGTACAACGCCGAAGGCGTTTTGACCGGAGGCACGTATTACAGCATGGTTCAGGCGCAGCTGGACATGGATACGAAAAAGGCCGAGTTGGAGATGCTTTCGGCGGAGCTTGCGGCCTACGAGCGCCGGCTCGAAATCAACCAAATGGAAGTCGAACGCAATGACGAACGGATCCGCCTCGCGCAGGAGCTTTTGGCCCAGCTTCAGCAGACCCGGGACAAGCTCATCCTGCTCACCGGTAATTACGAGGACCTGACGAGCTACGACCCCTCTCTGGCTTCGCGCGGCACAAAGGGTGCCATCACCGAGATGGCCAACTGGCTCATGGACAAAATTTGGGATGCAGACTCCTTTATCCCGCAGGTCGGCGGGACACCCCAGCGCCGCTACCGGATGCGCCCCGACGGGCAGTATGTCGGGTATACCTGGATGAACCCGGGACCGGACGGAGTGACCGGCGGAGGGGACGATTTCCTCCAAGCCGTCGAGAGGAATGCTGCCGGGGACAGTGCCGCGGGTGCGGATAAGATCTGGGGGACGAAGGACGATATCCTGCTGCCCGCCGGCGTGAAGCCGCTCGAAAATATTGATTTCAGCTTTTTCCGGATTCCCGCAGGCGCTCTCAGCTGGGAGATGTTCCCGGCATGGATTGATAAAAACGGTGATGGGCAATACATGTGCGTGAGTGCCGCGGGGCCCCCGGCCTGCACAGTCGGAAAACCTCAGGACGAGTTCAAGACCGATATGATCGACCGGTACAACGAAAACAACATGCTCATCACGCTCAAGGACGGTTTTGAATACAATGTTAAGCATAGCATCAAGGATGAGCCGGTTGCCGGCGGCCCCCCCCCTCCCCCCCCGATACAGATTCCGTACCGCGACGGCGAGGGTCGCCAGCTTTATCGCTTCATCCGCACAGGGGCCAACCCTGCGACCGATTACGTTGACAGCTTGTACATTGGGAGCGGCAATGACGCCCTGCACGTCGTAACCATCAACAACATCACGTACACGGTCAAGGCGATGGCGGGCGGCCACCTTGAGCTGACCTACTCGAAAGTCGTCGGCTTCAGCGTGGACCGGACGACTCTCGACCTCAAAGGGTTCCTGGATTATCTCGGCAGTATGGATCTGGAGCTCGGGTCTTCGGCGAACCGGAAGCTCGAAGAGCTCATCCGCGCGATCGGCGGCGTCAGCATCAAGACGGTCAAGCTCGCCCAGACCAATTATAGGATCGGCGTTCACCCGTCCGGCACAGAGCTGAACTTCACCAGAGATAACTGCAATCCGGCGGTCACGACCTGCACCTTTACGACCACCACGAGCGCTCCGCCGACATCCCTGACCACGCTTGCGGTCGGTGGCGTCACTTACAACGTGACCTGGAACCGCCTGAGCGGAGAGATAAAAGTGTGGGATCCGATGTTGAGCGAGTCATTTACGGCGCTCAATCAGACGGGGGCGACGGCAGAGTCGTTTACGACGACGATCTACCGCGGGAGCATGCTCAAAGCGCCGGATTCCTGCACTCCGGCTCCGGCTTCGGTTTGCACTCCACAATACTACCGGGTCGAAAAAGTGGGGATTGAATACAAATTCACTTCGATGGCGAACGCCGCGACTTCATTCACCTCTTCGGGAGGGGAGGGGGGGACGGTGACACTTGCGGACGGAGTCACTTACATTGTCCAGTTGGATGACCAGAAGATGGTCTACCTGAAAACGGCTACGAACCAATATGCGGGCACGGTCAACCGCATCCAGTTCAAGGTTCCGATGTCGGTGATGGGCGATATCTCTCAATTTGCGGATCGCTTGACCGGAGTCGATTATAAAGGAAATCAAAACGGAAGCCTCGAGCCTTGGGAGGCCCTGACGCCTGACATTTTGAAGACGCAGGTGCCTGCCCCGGAATGGAAACACGTTTACAACTATGCGACCCCGATTTCCAATGTGACGGGCGAAATGACTTTTGAGGGGAATGAAATCGTCATCGACGGCTCCTGGAACGCCGACAGGACGCGGTTCCAGATTTATGCTATCGCTCTGCCCTATGTGATTCCGAACGCACAGAAGCAGATCCTGACGGATCTCGTGAGCAAAAGGCTCGATGCGTTGAACAATCAGAAGAATGCGGCATCGACTCAGGACGTTAAGGACGCTGCGACAAAGGAAATCAACGACGTCAAGGAGATCCTGAGCTTGATTCAGCTCGGGAGGATCGAAGAGGCCGGCAACAGGGCTAAAGGAAAAGGGATCATCCAGTATAACATCACGTACAACAAGAACGTGATCGAGTTCAAGGAGCCGGCACCGCTGATCGTCACGAATGAAACCATCGTGACGATCCCTCAGCCCAACGACGACGGCCGCCCGCCCTATCAGCTCAAGATCGGCCTGACTTTCCCCGGCGGCGCGAGCGACCCTAACCGCGAGAAGGCTGTGCTTTACGTGACGCACGACCACGGCATGATCGGGCTCGTGCAGGGCGCCCTGACGAGCGCCCCCGCAGGCCTCGCCTCGTGCGCGGCTTCGCCCGGCACGTGCGTGGGCATGATGTACTCGGACAAAAAGGACACGATCGAGCACGCGTATTTCGAAGGCACGCCCACGAATGAATGGGTCGACAAGGACGGCGACGGCAAGGTCCGTCCGAAAAGCTGGGTCGATCTCAACCGAAACGGGAAATTCGATCTAGAGCCGATCGCTTTCGGGCCGGGTGGGGACGGTAATATGGGGACGGATGACGATGACTTTGCCATGGAATGGGATGATGCCAACAATAACAAGCTCGTCGACTTTTACGAGCTGATTGATCCCTCGTGCGCGCCGACCAACGCGGCCTGTGCGGGCGAGTTCTGGGACCTGAACGGCAACGGCAAGCTGGACGTCGAGAAAGTCGTGACCAAGTGGAAGACCGATCGCGAATTTTATACGGGCATTTACTGGTACGGCAAAGAAGAGCTCGCCAAGCGCCTCGTCGATCCGGACCCGGCAAAGTTCGGCATCTCGGAAGTCATCGCCAAGCTAAAGACCGATGTGGCGGCGGCCAAGATGGCTCTTCAGTACTCGGTCACGGCTTATAACACGGCCAAAACCGCCGAGCAGGAGTCGCGGCTCGGCAAGCAGGGGGCGGCCTTGCCGGCCTGGCAGCAGGCGGGCGTCGACAAGCTGACCAAATACCTCGACAGCGCCGAGGCCCTCTACCAGGACGCCGCAGAGCAGAGAGACGGCGCTTACCGACAGTTCATCCTGGCCAAGGCGCTCGGCTCCAAAGACGCCACCAAGGAAGTTTTACGGAGCGCGTGGAAGACGGCCGAGCTTGCGGCTCAGGCGGCCTGGAAGGCGTATGAGTCCATGCGCGAGGGCGGGGAGGACGACGCGGCAAAGTTGAACACCGCCGAGACCGCCGCCGAGACCGCTCAAAGCACCGCCAACACCGCCAAAAACAACTTTTATGATTACATCGAGCGGTGGCAAAAGGCCGCCGAAAAGCTGCAGGAGACGATCGATAATCACATCCTTCCGAATTATCTGGCCATTGTGGAGGAGCATAACGAGATGAAGGATTACGTCCTTCAGCTGCGCGAGAGGATCGAGTCGCTCCAGGTGGCGGTCTTGGACATCGCGGGCGAATTCCGAGAATTCAGGGCGGAACAGACTGCCGCGGAAGTGATGGCCCGCCAGCGCACCGAAGAGGAGCTCGACATGCGAGAGGCGGTGATCGTCCAAAACCGTTACGCGTCCAATTACCAGCAGGCCATGAGCATCGTCACGCGGACCAATCTCGAGGCGAACCTTGTCACGAACGGCATTGAGGCCATTCAAGAGCGCTTCGAGCGCCGCTCGCTCGCTTTCCTCGAGGAGATGACCGCTTCAGCCAAGCAGGCGTACGGGGCGATCACTCGTGAGGACGTTGAGAACGCCAACCGCGCAAATGATCTCCGGGACCGGTGGGAGCAGTTCCTCTACGAAATCGGAGGAACGGAAGACAAATCCGCGACTTCGGTTCTTTATCCTCCGGTTCCTATCGTGACCGTGACTCCGCCTCCCGCGGTGCCGCCGGTGGTCATCCGCCTGCCCGGGACTTACGGCAGTACGGCCGACGGCGGCCCCTTTGTGGGAGAGGCGACGGTCGAGTTTGACCGGACGAAGGGCCAGTTCTATCTCAAGCAGGTGAAGTGGATGAAGGATAAATTCGGCACCTCGGTCGTTGCGACCCATGACTACTGCACGCCGTCCGCCTCGCCTTGCGCGTCGGCTCTTTTGGGATCGCAAATTCTGTCCACAGGGGCCGATATTACGGTCAAGCTGCCGCCGCCGCCTCCACCTCTGTATACGCCGGCCAAGGAGTATCAGGTCCACGTCAACATTACGGGCGACCGCATCTTCGGCGGTATGCTCGAGCTGAGCCGGATCGCAGACGACCGCTCGGGGGTCCTGGACGAGAGCGATATCGAGCGCTACAGCGAACACGATTTGACCATGCGCAAAATCTCCCTCGAGCGGGAGCTCAAGATTTTGAGGGACCAGCTCCTACCGCTCAAGAAGTCGAAGGAAATCTCGGAAATCACCGTGGCGATGGCACCGGGACAAAACATCACGATTTGGAACGACTTGGACGGGGACCAGCTCATTCGGCCGAAGAGCTTCTACGACACGAATCATAACGGCGTCGCGGATACGCCCGAGCTTTACGACTGGAACGGGAACGGCATCCTCGATGAGATCGACCGGAACGACAACGGGACGAGCGAACTCCCGCAGGAGTACGCGGAGTGGATCGATTACAACAACGACGGCCAGCAATTCGTGGATCACGACGGAAACGGTTCCCCGGATTCGCCGTGGCTCGCGGAGTGGAACGACGCGAATAAAAACGGCATGGTGGATGCCGACGAGTATGAGCCGTCGACGAATACCGGAGGGGAGTGGGTTGACCGGCAGCGAGGTTCCCAGGCTCCCAACAACAAGCTCGACCTCGGCGAATACGATCTCCAGCTTCTCGAAGTGACGAGAGCCTATAAGCAATATCTTTCCCTCAGTACGGCCGTCGATGCCTTGGACGCGGACCAGGATGGCAACAAGACCGAACTGATCCACGGGCCGACCGATCCGCTCACCGAGGCCGCCAAGCAGAACCTGCTCAACCAGGTCGAAATATTGAGAACGGTCGAAGCGGCGTACGTGGCACTCCAACAGCGGGAAACCTGGCTTGTCGCCGAGATCAACAAGATCGACGATCCGCTGAATTCGGCTGCCCAAGACCTGCTGAAATCCGCTCTAGAGCGCCGCAATGCCTGGCTTGACCAGGTGCTCGGCGTCCAGACTCCCGGAGCGGACGGCACCCTGTATACGTTCGATGACGGAAACACCCTGGTCACGGCTTCCGGGGCCGCGAGCAAACTGAAGGAGCTGATCCAGGAGATGAACGGCTTCAGCTCCTGGACCGTGACGGATACCGATTATGGCCTGGTGCAAGTGGGGGCTTCGAGAATTACCGATTCGGGTTCGTTCAAAGGAACCGGCGGCGCCCTTTTGATCGATACCAATTTTGATTCGAACCTTGCGTCCTGGGCCGAGGCACAGGCGCACTTCGAGGGCTTCAGCGGGGTCGTGTACTCCATCGGGGCCGACGGGATGTTCTCGACGATGCCCACGGGGAATATGGTGGGCATCCCCGTCACAGGAACCGCCGGGGCTCTTTATACGAACGGCGTGACGGGAACATCGACTTACCAGTTTGGCGTCGAGTCGGTCTGGTATACCTATTATGTGGTCGAGAACAACCTCAAGACGCTCGACTTGCGCATTGAGTCGGTGAAGGACGAAATCGCGGCGTATCAGCGTCAGCTCGATGAAGTCAGCGCCGGCATCATCGCGGTCGAAGCGATCCTCTACAAGCAAGACCTGACGCCGGAGGAGCGCGCGGCACAGGAAGAAGTTCGGACTAAATTGAAAAATCGCAAGCAGTGGCTCGCGGATGTGGCGATTGGGTGGGCGACCACGCCGGGTGCTGATGGGACGATCAACACGGCCAACCCGTCTGATGCCGTGAATGACGACAACAACAAGCTGGTGTATTCGACGTTGCCCGCTTCGCTCGGTTCGCTGGACGATCCGAAAAATGTTCCACAGGGCGCCGGGCTCCGTCTGGCCCTGGCCAAGCTCGAGTATCGTCACCTCCTCGAACAGGAAAAGGCGAACCTCTGGCGCACGCGCGCGGAAATCATGGGGTATTATCCCCAGCTCACCGCGACGGTCGGAGGCATGACGACGACCTACTATGGCGGCGAGGATATCGACGGCAACGGGGTTGCCTCTGCTGCCGACCTCGATCTGAACGGCTCTGGTGCGGTCCTTGATTGGAATGCTCCGCCTACAGGGACCGTCAACCCGATTCGCGCCCGTGCGTATGCACTGTGGAAAAAAGTTTCGGATCTCGAGGTTCTGGCCGCGGTCGCGGAGCGTGACTATGCGGTTGAAGAGAGGATGTATGAATTTCAGCGGGGGGCGGCAGAGCTCTACGAGACCGAAAAGATGTCGCTTGAGGCCACCGTCATGAAGCTCGACAGCGACCGCAAGGTCTTGACCCTGAAGCAAGTCAAATACCAGGAGGCCATCGACAAGGCCAATGCTGCCATTACCCTTGAGCGGAGCCGCTATAATCAGCTTGGCCGTCAGCTCGGGGCGAAGCCCGCCGGGTATCCCGTGGCCCCGGCTGTCGTGGCTCCCATGACGGTGCCGTTCCCGCCCTATCCGCCGGCGACAGCCCCGGCGAACGAGTACGACATCTGGAAAAAGCTCCAGAATGAACTTTATCTCAAAGAAAAGGACCTTTCAGCGCTTCCCGTCGATTCCACCGAGTACCGCGCCCTCAGCCAGCAGAGGGACGTTCTCATGACGAAAGTCCGTCAGCAGGAGGAATACATTGCCAAGCTCGAGTCCGAGCGCGGAGACGCACAGACTCAGATGGCCGTTCAGGAAAAGAATCGCGCGAACGCCCAGAAAGATCTCCTGGACGTCAACACCCAGCTGACGGGGCTCCAGACTGCGAAGAATACGGCCGATGCCCGCCTCACGGTGCTCGGGGCCCAGCTTTCGGACTTGAACGGCGGAAACGCTCTGGGCACCCAGCTGCCGGTGAACGGGTTCATGCGGATCGGCGAATATACGTATACCTATGCGCCCGTCGGAACGGAGATTAAGTTTACGCGCACGGACAATCCCGCGATTTTTTACACCACGACCGCGAACGCCACCACCCTTGCGATTGGCCCGGTGAACCACACGGTTTTCTGGACGGCCGCCACGTCGACACTTCTTGTTGACGGAAACCTGGCGAGTATCCCCGGCCTGCTGGCTCGTGCGCAGGTGGCCAGAAACAAAGCGTCTCTGGCAATGCAGGTGAGCCTCAACGGGGTCCGGATCCACACCTCGGCGCTCCAGGATGCCGAGGAGAAGGCCATGGCTTACGGGCAGCCGATCGACATCGTGAACCGCGAGCTCCGCTTGGACCTGAGGGACTTCCAGCGCTTGCAGGCTTATGCCGAGCGCGTCGGCAATTTCGGGCGCCTCGTCCAGGCGGTTACCGATTCTTTGGCGGTCACGCTAAAAGTGACCCGCCAGCTAGGGGAAGACGTCATGGCTCTGAGCTCGGTGACGCAGGCGATTTCCCAGGTCTCCACCCGGGCGAAGCAGCAGGCCGACATGTACCGGGACGCCGGGGGAACAAGCACCGAGCAGATGCGGCGGATGTTCGCCCAGCTGTCGTTCGTGCAGGACAACATGGAGTACCTGATGGACAAGACGAAGGCCTACAGCCAGGCCATCACGACTCTGGTGCTGGCCATGACGGCTCCTGAACTGACCGGAAGCGCGCAGTCTTCCCGGGTCTATGCCGACGTCGTGATGCATGCGGCGGATCAGGTCCGTAACGTCAACACCCTCCTGGCGTCGCTGGTGACGATCGAGAAAACCGGGCTGACGCCCGTTCTCCTCCAGCTGGCGAAGATCCGCTATGACATCGGAGGAGCGAGCTTTGCCGAGGCCTACAGCCAGAAGCACCTTGCACAGGAGAAATACCGCAGCGTGCTCGAAGACTTCTTGATCTCGAGGCGGGAACTTCAGGAGGAGATCAAGCGCCTCGAGCAGGATCGCGACCTGAAGTATGCCCAGTGGCAGGCCTTGATTGCTAAAGCGAGCATGCAGGAATACCTTGTCAGCCGGCTGACGACGGAACTCAACGACTTTGAGACCACCAAGATGACCCCTGCGCGTGAAGACCTGCGCAAGATAGAAGCCATCGTCAAAGCGTTCAATAATGCCTCCCCGGCGACGACCGTTCTCCCGGGGCCCACGACGGGCCCTGCGAGTGTGACGGTGCCCTCCATTCCGATGCTCCGCTCACAGTGGGCGGCGGCCAAGGCGCAGTGGGATGAGGCCCTTGAGGTCTACAACCTGGACAAGCTGAACGCGGCGGCCATTGCCAATCTGCAGGCCAAGGCGACGGCATGGGCGACAATCGACCGCAGTCTGACCAAGGCGAAAGAGGAACTGGACGGCTGGATCGGGCGCCGCAGCGCCGCTGAGGCCCTCAAGATCGACCGCGAGATGGAGCTGAACAAAAAGCAGGAAACACTCCAGGAAGAGAAGGCCCTTCTCGGGCGAATGAAAGAAGTCCGCGATCGGGCCAAGTACGACTATGAGCAAGCCAAAAAGGCGGCCAGGATCGTACAGCAAAACAACACGGCGCCTTGCCAGGCGGCCACTCCCGACCTGTCCAAGTGCGTAGCCGACGTCCGGCCGTTTGTCGCCAAGGACGAGACCTTCCGGTTCGTGACGGTCGAGTCGAAGTACCGCGACAGCGGTTTGCGCAAAGACGACGGCGACAATATCCCCGATGCCCTTGATCACGACGACGACAACGACGGGACCCCCGACACCGAAGACCTGGAGGACAATCGCCAACCGGTGCTGGTCTATACCAAAGCCTGGACCCTGTATGAGAAGTATCAGCAGATGCAGAAGGACCTCAAAGCCTCGGAGAACCTCAAGCTCCGGAAGACGCAGGAGTGGGACAGCCTGCGCAGCGGCCGCCAGAATATGGGGATCGACGCGCGTCTCGCCGAGGTGGCCTCGCTTGCGGCGGATGCCGTCGACAACGTCCAAATTTACCAATTGACGGTCCGCCAGGCCGAGATGCGCGAGCGCATCCTGAAGTCGCTCGACAAGCAGTTTAAGCTGATACCGCTTGCCGGCCAGACGACGGTGCCGAACGAAGCCGGCCCCGATGTCGACTCGGACGGCATTGCGAACGCCACCGATCCGATCGACAACCGCGAGCGTCAGGACATGGCGATATTCCTGGCGAAGCTCATGACTTCCATGAAAGGCGGCGTCGAATTCCTGCGTGCCGAAGCCGCCGAAGCGGCCCGCGACATGCAGTGGATGGCGGAGCGCTTCCAGAGCGCCTTGACCGAGATTCGCGTTCAGGACATCAAGAATGAAGGGGTTCAGCGCTCGGTGGGCCAGGCGGAATCCTACGCGAAGATCGCCGCCGAGCCGTACCGGGACAACAAGATCCTGCTGCGCGATGCGAAGTCGGCCATGGATGCCATGATGCGCACGTTCTCCCCATACTTCAAGCAGGTCCAGGCGGCGGTGCCTGCGGTCACGAACTCTTTGGCGCTCATCAATGCAATTGCCAAGAAGATGACGCCCGAGAAGCGGGGAGGCATCATCCGCATCACCGTCGACGAGTATGACACAGCCCGGGCCTACTATAAGATCGCGCGCTCGGCCTACAACCAAATCCTGGAAGAGCACAATCCCTCGGTGATGATCCAGCTCGTTCGGAGCTTCCACCAGGCGGCCGTCTACGGTTACGATGCGGCGGTCAAGGCCCTGGCCAAGCTCAATGCCAGGATTTTGGTTCTCCAGGCCCTCATCAGTCCGAACAACCCGAACGCCCTCCGGTCCTCAGCCGAGGTGTTCGTGGTGAACCTGGAAATCGTGCGGCTGCTCGATATCCGCGAGATCCTCCAGGAAATGTACATTCAGCAGCTCAATCCTGCGCTGGCGACGCACCTGGGCACGCTGGCCATCAAGCGCACCGAAGACCGCGTGAGGCTCAACAAGGTCGAAAACTATATCAAGGCCGCGCGCGACCTCGAGGCCCTGCTGATGCTCACAAGCGAGCCCGACGACATCACGCGCATCACCGACGCCATCGACGAGTCGGTCCTGACGGCGACGGCCTTCGGGACTCCGATCACCGATCCCGATTATATCAAGATGCGCGACACCCTGCTGGCTGCCGCGGCCGCGGGCAAGGAGCGCGCGGACTGGATCAAAACGCAAAGGACTCAGCTCGATGCCGTCGCGTCGCGGCAGACCCTGCTTGCGACCGCGACCTTCGTCTTCGAGGACGACGTCGCTCAGCTTGCGAGCGTGGCGCAGTATTTCGATCGCATCAATGCGGGGGCGACCGGGCCTCTGATGAGCCAGATCACCAATCTCGATACAAGCGTCGACTACTGGAAGCCTCTGGAGTGGACTTATTTCAAGTACACGGGCAATGAAAAGAGCCCGACGCTCGACAGAACCCAGGTGATCGGCAACGACGGCTCCAACCACCTCGGCAAGTTCCTGGCGCAGAACGGCTACGACAAAAACCGGATCATGTGGCAGGAGACCTACGGCGATCCGCTCAAGGAATTCCAGCCGGCGTGGATGACGGTGGCGGACGTGCCCTTCGGCGCGAACGTCTTCCTGCAGGAGCGGGTGCAGAACCAGTACGACACCCAGGACCGCCGGACGGTTTCGCAGAAAATGCGGTTTGTGCCGGTATCCCGCGCGACCGGAGACGGCTATGACACCCTGGTTTCGGAGGCGACCTACGATGCTCAAGGAAGACCGCTGCACGTGACGGGGGACCGGAAAACGACGGACCTTCTCCAGCGCTCCGGAGCGCCGCTCGCGCTTCCGCCGACCACGGCGACCGACACGCAGAGCCAGGAGGTCGATTACTTCTATGACGTCGAGAAGGGCTCGACTGATCTCTGGAGGGACCTCGACAAGGATCTGCCCATGGACCAGGAAGACCTTGATTATTCGATTTCGACGACCTACTTTGCCGACGGCACGACCCAGAAATCCTATAACTTTTACAAGGGCGACAAGGGGCAGGAGCGCGTGACCTATTCCGTGAAACTCGAGCGCGGGAGCGAGACGCTGGTGGAGACCATGACGATTTTCGAGCGTGACTCCATGGGCGCCATCCGCAAGGCGGTTACGATCAAGATGCCTGCGGGGACAACGCTCTCATCGCTGGGGCCGAACCTTGCGTTGCAAAAACCCTGTGACGCGACTCCTCTCACGGAATCCGCCGAATATATGGGCGCGCGCGACCGGGAGCTGCCCGCGGAAACGAAGAAGTACCGCCTCGTCCTGCGGCCGGTCCGCCACGACGTTGCGGTTTCGGCCGTTACGCCTGAAGGCACCGTCTCTTTGACCGACAACAAGACCTATGACCACCAGCTGGTTTGGGAGCTCGACAGCTACACCACGTATGAGCGCGACATCGATGGGCGCCTGCTGAGCACGACGACCGTGGCGTATCCGCTCTACGGACTCGGCGCGGCGCGCATCAGCAAGTCCTGGTTTGACGGCGAGTACGGGAAGGAAATTTTGCTCCGCATGACGGATGCCGACGGAGTGACCCATTATTACGACCGCTTCCAGTACGCGAACAAGCGCACGGTGACGGTCATGCACACCAATCCGAACATGTTCAAGGACGACAACAATAAGTCCCTTGCCCAGGATTTCGAGACCGGCGTGCGCAATGACGAGCTCCTGAAGATCCAGATGAGCCCGCTGTATCAGGCAGACTCCTCGCACACGACGGTGATTTCGGACGAGGATGCCATGACCCTGCAGTCGATCGACCGAAACGGCCAGGTCGAGTACTTCGCCTATTTGAAGAATACGTCCGGCAACATTCTCCGGGAGCCGATGACCGATCGGCCGCTCGAGACCTGGATCTTGAACGCCAACGGGAACTTGACGGTCCAGGGCAAGGAGGGCGAGGTCCTGATGACGGTCGATTTCAACTCGACAGACAAGGGGCCGATCCTGACGGCTGACGAGTTCGCGAAGCTCCTCAAGATCAAGACGGACTTTGAAACCCGGTTCCCGGGCCTCACGGTTCCGTTCAATGCGTCGCTATTCAATCCGTCCGGGTCTCCGGCGCCCCAATACGGCCCGGTCATCACTTACTATCGCTACGACCGTTACAATCCCTCGACGGGCGAGCGGGTCGACCTCGCGAAAATCTATCCGCTCTTGGGCGGCCAGCAAATGCTTGTGGGCGCCGAGCCCCTCGTGAATTCCTGGATCGTGCGCGACGAGTATGGCCAGCCGGCCTTGATGCGGACCTTCAAGACGCGAATCGAGATTCCCGAATTCGGCAAGACCGAGGCCGGCTTGCCCAAGAAGGTCATCCGGGAGGTGACGACCTACCAGAACGGCGCCATGACCGCACTGGATGCAGAAGAATATTACGGCCAGAAAGCGCAGCTGGATGCCACGCCCTACAAAGATATGGTCCGCTTCCAGCATATCCGCTACCGGCCCGACGGCACCTTCGAGATGAAGCGCAATAATTCGCCGCAGGAAGAGCAGGACCAGTTGCTGGGCTCGTCCGCGATGTTCATTTCCGACCGCGTCATGCGCTTCAACTTCGACGCGGACACCGGTGCGATCAAGACTTCGTCCCTGCTCGGGCAGGACCAGCCCGAGGCCCTCGGCATGCAGAACCTCGGCAATTATGATTACATGTCGACGTTGCAGCAGGACCAGCGGGGGCCCTTCATCCGGGTCAAGGTGTTCAAGAACGGCCAGGAAGGCCCAAGCTACGGCGGCCTGTCCCTCAAGTACCGCATCTACCGCGTCGTGGACGCTTCCAAGCCGAACGGGCGTGTGATCGTGCAGCTGAACGAGCTGAACGCGAGCTTCAACTGGAAAGATCCGGCCATTCAGGTCGTCCTCGAAGAAATCGAAGGCGACGATGTGATTAAGCAAAAAATTTATCAGCCGGGTTCGACCTGGGATTCCGATATGATGCAGACCGTCCAAAGCACGGTCTTTACGGGCTATTACTACGCGCCCGCGACCCAGCGGGCGAAGTATAACGCGGAGTTCCGCGAGCGCCTCGATTTCATGCTCGGCGGTTCTGCGACTGCCCGGCCGGTTCTCGTGAACATCTTCCGCTCGACGGCTCAGGTGCCCCCGGCCAAGCTTGCGCACGATATCTATAACAACAACACGACGACCGGACTCGAAGGCCTGGCGATGCAGGTGCGCCAGCGCGCCGTCTCTCCGATGGAGGAGAAGTTCAATCAGATCCGGCAGTTATTTGTCTCGTTTGAAAAGACGGGCGGCTGTCTTGCGGGAAGCACCGTGGTGAGCGCCTCGGCCTCGGGAAGCTGCCCGACGGGATCGACAAGCCTGACCTCCTTGCAAAGTCTTCAGACCACGCGGGATGCTAAGAACAACTACAGCATCAATACGCTGCTCGGGCAATTAAATTCGTGGATTATCCAACCGGACAAGGGCGCGCAGCTCGTGGGCGGCAACTACCTGGTCTCGAGCGAGAACGAATACGACTATCAAAATAAAGCCATCTCGGACTGGTTCGAGAGGAAGATCCCGGATGCGAACAACAAGCGGCAGACGGCGGGCGCCCTGGCCCTCAACTACTCGAATGCCTGGACGGCCATGGTGGGCTTCGGCACTTCCATCAGCAGCACGGGAAAGTTGGATACTATGGGGAGTTCCAACGGCATCTTCATGAGCTGCGGCCTTCCAGCGCTGGCATTGTTCCTTGGTCCGATGCAAGGCGTGGCGCTCTACATGGCCGAAGTGATCGGCAACAATCCCGCCGGCGTCCCGGGCGTCGCCGAGCAGGCGATCCACTTCAAGACCCCCGGCGGGCAGGATGCCGATTTCCAGAAATACTCGGCAAGCTGGGTCAACGCCGATGAGATGAAGTACACGCTGACCTTCGGCTCCTCGACCGTCAACTATGACAACATCTCCCGGTATGACCTGCGCAACTTCATGCTCAAAACTGCCGCCCTGGCCACTCAGTTCGACAATCCGCTCGAAACCGTGGACACGGGGGCCGTCGAAGACGCGGTCGCGCTCGGGACGGGAGGCTCGCGCACCGGAGGCGCTTCCTCGATTACGCCTACCCTGACGACGGGGGATCCGAACATCCTGAACAAGGTGATGGAGGATGTGAACCTCCTGCACGCCCTCGAGGAATACGTTTCGGAATACCGTAAGGCAAATACCTCGGCGGGGAGCAACCCGCCGAGTGCGGAGGATTTCTTCACCAAATATATCGACGTCAAAACCGTCAACGGCGTCGTTGAGAAGCAGGGCGGGCCCGCCCTCTACAACCTGATCAAGGTCGAGTTCCCGCGCCTCATCCAGTTCTACCGCAACGATCCGCTGGCGCTCACTCAGCTGTTCCAGGTCTTCAACCGCCGCTATGACCTTGTCACGAATAACTCGAGCAAGGTCGATCAGAACGGGAACGGCACGACCGCCGATGACCGGATCACTTATTACGACGTGCATTTTTCGGCGGACAATTCCCACGGCAACTGCGGTAACGAATACCCCACGCCTATCTGTGGAGTCTCAAACGGTCCGGACGGCAAGCCCGGAATGCAGCCCGGTCCGGACGGACTCTTGGCTCCTCCGCACGACGCCGACAATTATAACGACGACGTTTATGACGATTTCGACTCGACCGGAAAATTGGTGGGCTTTAACAGCGAAACGAAACGGTATGAGGAAGTGAAGGTGTCTCCGGCTCAAGTGATGGAGGCGATATTCAGAACGGCGAATGCACCGACGATCCCTGGATCCAATCCGCCCGTTAACCGTCCGTCGGCCAATCCTCCTTATCCGGCCTACGGGGTGCCGGGAGAGGAAAAAATTGCCGGCTCCATGCCCTCTCCGTCCGGATCAACGGTGAATGTTGACGATGGCGTCTTGTTCAAAACGGTGAGGAGAATGATTGGAGATCTTACCGCCTACAGTACGCAAAAGGACGCGGAGTTCAAAAAGCTCTTCGACGCGATCCAGGGCGGCAAGGGGCCCGACGGCCAGTACGGAACCGCCGATGACGGCGCCGGGGCCGACGGCGTGGTCGGAACCGCCGACGACGATGCGTCCATTCTGACGACCGATCCGACGTCTCTGACCGGGCGCAAGGAGTGGGTCGAGGAAGCCCGTACGGAATTCGAATGGTTCATCATCGAGCAAATCGAAGAGGCCAAGCTCGGCATGGAAATCGAACAGCGCAAGGCCGAGGTCGCGCAGTCCCAGATTTCGGGCGGCTCCCGGCAGTTCATGCTGACGGCTTCCGAACTGACCGAAGTCCAGGCACCCGAAGAAAATATCAAGGCGTTCGTGGCCCTCACTCCTGCAGGGCGCGACGCGACCAAGTTCACGGAATATCCGGCCTCGACTCCGCTGGTCCTCAACCAGGCGGCCCGCACGGCCCTGGTGAACAGCCAGGATTATTATGTCGGCGCCCTCGACCGCTACGATTACGACGTCGAGATGCTTTTCCGCGAATCCATCGAGCAGGTCGGCACCCTCTCGGACTCCATGGTCGAGAACATCAAGCATCTGGCCGAAATTTTCGATACCACCTTGATGCCCGTCTTTCTCCCGGTGCTGGCCGGTAAAAAGATCACGGCGAGCGGCTTCCGCACCCTTTTCAAAGAGGTTCTCCGCCCGATCTATGATCTCGGCCAGACCTACTACGACGGCAAGCTCGACCCCAACATTGCGGTCAAAGTCGGCCGCATCGACGGCCTGATGAAGGACATCCTCGATTATTTCGAGAAACTGCTCGAAGATCCGCACACCGCCATTAATGGCACGACCGCTGCGGGAAATCCGACGGTCTCGCTCCTCGAGGATTACGAGGAGGTCCTCGCCAAGGTCAACGAGCTCAACGACATTTTCAGCGAGCTCGATCCCTCGCACGTGAAGCGGCGCTGGAGCGTGGGCGAGGGGAACTTTGCGATGCAGGAGCTCTACAAGAAGATCGGCGATCCGGCCAAGGGAATCCTGAATCTGGGGACCTCCCCGAACTTCTTCACCGACGAAGTCACGCACTTGATGGACATGATCGGAAACGGCATGTTCCAGTACGTGGACGCCGCCAAACGCCTCGTCCAAGGCTATGACCTCGCGCGCCAGCAGAGGAGCGTGCCGAGCCTGATCGAGGAAGTTCGCTACGACCTCGAGTCGATGGACCTTTACGCGCTCCTGCCCGATCTCCAGACCTCCAATCAGGCGCTCTTTTTCCAACTGCAGCAGGACCGCTCCAAAGCCATTTCAGCCATTGACAGCCGGCAGGCGCTTTCCCGCACGATCGCCTATGCCTCCTCGGTTCGCGCCGCCATCAATAAAGAAGTGGCCGCGTCCCGAATGCGTGAAAAAACAAAGGCCGGCGTGAACGGCACCTCGAGGACGGTCACTCAGCTTCTTGACGAGATGCGGACCCAGCTCAACGTGACCGTGGGCCTCGAGACCGTGACTCCTCTGCTGACCTCCTACCTCAAGATTGATGATGCCAAGGACAGCGCGCTCGCTCGCCAGGTCAAGGGCTTTTACCTCAACCAGTACCTGCCGGTCCGCAAAGCCATCGACCGCTATGTCTCGCCCTACACGGACATCACGGCCAATGCCTCCGACACCAATCTGATGCGCTGGAACGACACCGGGATCAAGGAGGAGGACAACAAGTACAAGACCGAAATTACGAACGCCCGAGAGCCGAGTGTCAGCGTCTTCGAAGATCAGGAAGAGGTCATGTACCGTGAGTACGTGGCCACTGCGGGAACGGGCAGCAAGGCCCTGATCGACCGCCTGACCAAGCTCGAAGTGACCGTGGCCCAGGCCCTTCGCGACGCCGCACGCCAGAGGATCCTCGACGGCAAAGACGGCGAAGAAAAGTTCCTCCAGATCGTGAGCGCGCTCGACCAGTACAAGAAGTCCTACCGGGATTACGTGATCCGTTACATGCTCGGGGACTTCAAGGAAATCTTCGGCAACGCGTTCGAGTTGCCCTTCGATGCGCCGCTCGATACCCTGACGCAGGGCAACTTCGGCATCCTCCACAACCTGACCCAGTACCTGACCACGGATTCGCTCGTCGAGGCGCAGATCCCCGATCCGGACAATCCCGGCCAGTTCATCACCCAAACCGTCAACCGCAAGGGCGAGGAGTCGGAGCTCGTGCTCGGGACCCTCGGCCGCCAGACCCTGAACACATACGACCAGTGGTTCGACCAGATGGTGGACGCCTACAAAGGGGCCGTCTTCAATTACGAGGTCATGGGCGCTCTTCCCGGTCAGGCGACGGCCCATAACCCGATCAATACCGCCGAGGTCTACCTCGAGCGAATCTACAACACCCACGTCGGCGACGTCCAGATCACCGACGCCGCGGGCGCGCTCGTTTCCGCGAAGATGACCATTCCTGGAGGCGGTTCACAAAACCTGGCCACCTCCGCCGGCGTCACGACGGGGATCGGAAATGTCCGGGAAACGTACAGGGTGGGAGAGGACAAGGCCTGGACGAAGTACGAGCTGGCCATGACCGCGGGCCTGGCGAATTACCGCAAGGCCATCGATGAATTGCAGGGATATGCCAACGGCCTCGATAACAAGATTCGAACGCTCCGGCAGACCGAGGACTATATCAATGTCGGGCGCGAGCTCGGCCGCTCGATCCTCAAAGAGGCCTTCCGCGTGATGCGCAGCCTTGCTTCCACCGTCCAGCGCATGATCTATGAATACAACCGGATCACTCCGGGCAATGCTTACATGACGGAAAAAGCGCGTCAGGACCAGATCGATTATTATTATAAGCAGGCGTTCCAATCCTTGATGAAGGTTTATGACGGCCTCTTCTTTGGTACCTTTGCGAACAACTACATCATTCCCGATGAGGGCTTGAGGGCCTGGTGGAACGTCTACACCTCGGGACTCGTGGCCGGCACGATTGACATTGCTCCCGACCTTGCGTTCCAGCACTTCTACGAAATTTTCGACGTGATGGGCCGCAATCCGGTGGGGTCGACAGCTGAAGCCGCTCAAGCCCGCAACGCCATCGAAGCGGAGGTCGGGCTCCTGATCCTCGACCAGATGGTCGCGACCCAGCTCAACTTCGAGGAGACGGAAGGCGAGAAGGAGCTCGAATATATGCTCGCCTCGATCACCGGGGAAAACCAAGGCAGCATCAAATATTTCGAATCCGAACAGCAGTTCGTCGAGAAGATCTCGGCCCGCCTGACCGCAGGGACCGGCGAAAACCTGGATGAAGCGCAGGCGGGTCTTGACGCCGCCGGCGGGCTCGCGGGCGACAGCGGCACGAACGCCCAAAAGCTGGCCATGCTCGAGGAGGCGCATGACGCGCGCATCCGCCAGCTGACCGAATCCTATGAGCGCGAGGCCAAGGCCTGTACGTCCGGAGCGAACGCGGCCGCGATCAATGCCTGCACGAGCTCCAGCCAGTCGCATTTCCAGCAGACCCTGATCGATGAGGACAACAAGTTCCAGGGGGAAAAACGCAAGCTGGTCCAGGGGCTCCAGCCCGCCCTCAACAATACCTTCCTCGAGGCGCTCTACGCGCTTTATAACGAAGGCCTTCTGACTCAGAGCGAGTTCGTCAAATACGGCTACAGCCCGACGTACCGCGACAATCCGCAGATCATGATCGCCGAGATCCGCGCTAATTCGGTCATCGGCGAAAACCGGTTCAACCGGGTCATCGACCACTATGAGGACGGCGTCGCCGTTTTCAAGGACCTTAGCGGCAGCTACGCCAAGAAGATGGAGGAGATCCGCCGCAAGTACCAGCTGCGCGGCATGTCCCAGGCCATGATCCCGACGGCGGTAAAGCAGAATATGACGCTGACGACGCTCGGTGACGGCACGCTCGTCAACGCCCACAATACCGCCGTGATCAACGCGGTCAAGGAGCTTACGAATCAGCTCCATGGCACCTATACGCTGGGCTCGACCACGGCCGCCGGAAAAGGCCTGCTGGATCTCATGTTCGGCGAGTATCACGATCTCGCCTACATGGAGCCCCTCAACAGCCCAAGCACGACCGTGCCCATTCCGGGAGCTCCTGCAGGGGTCACGGAGGTCACGCTGGCATATGACTCGGGCGGAAATGATGCGTATTCGGTTCGCAACCTCAAGAACATCCGGAACTGCCAGAACTATCAGTTTACGTCGACGGGATGCGCGTGGGAGCCCTACGCCTGGGGCAATCATTCGGCGCCGGCCGGCGGGACCATCGCCCCGTATTTCGGCGAGTACTACCGCCTGAATACGAGCGTGATTCTGAGTGCGGACAACGTCCTGCTTTACGACATCTACGACCGCATGCAGGGCGTCATCAATCAGTTCCTCGTCGGCCCGCTTTCGGCCACGCCGTCGCCGACGGCGACTTCAGGCCTTTTGAGGGCCCAGATGGCTGAGCTGATTGCGACCGAGGCGAAGGCGCAGGATTTCCGCTCGAGAATCCTTCGCCCCGCCCATCTCGGGTCCGGAGCGAGCGGGGAATTCTACGATGACGTGATCAACCTCGTGGGCCTCGAAACGAACTTCTTCGAGACCACGCTCCAGCCGATCAGGGACTACTACGAGTACGGCTATCTCTCCGATCAGGTTTCCTTCAAAGACCTTCTGAGCAAGGACTACCTGACCGGCCGCAGCAACTTCGAGAACGTGGGCCGCAACACGGTCTACGAGTTCTTCGACTTCGATCCCGAAGCCTTTACGTCCTCGACGCTCTACGATGTCGCGGGCGCCCTCGGCGACGAAGCGATGAAGCGCTTGAGCGCTTTTTCCCTGCGCGACGGCAGCATCGCGTCCCGGACCCGGGCGTATTTGAGCAACCGCTACTTCAACGACACCGTCTCCGAGATCGGCGAGATCGAGGAGCGCATTGACGAGTTTATCTTCGTCGGCACGATGGGCGACATTATCACCGGCGGCGACCACGATGCGAAGACCAACGCCGCCATCGAGGAAGCCACCCGCCGCGAGAAGCTCGAGCGCTACCGCGAGGCCGTCAAGGTCCTCCTGCCGGGCCTGGGCATCGTCGAGATGAGCGCGCCGGAGGCCATGCAGCTGTCGCTTGTGACCGGCCAGAAGGTCGGGGTCTTCAACGGCACCGGCGACGGGGTCGTCATGAGCGTCTTCCAAGACGGCGTCAAGCAGTACGAGGACTTCAAAGGCTATTACAGCGATTCCGCCAACTGGAGCCGCTATTACGACGCGAACGGCAATTACAAGCAAGTCACGATCACTGAGAAGGAGATCGAACAGTGGAATAAGGAGACCAAGACGGTCGACAAGGCCCGCCAGACCGCAGAGGTCATTTCCGACTTCACCTCCTACGGCGCTCTGGTCGGCTCCGTCCAGCGCATCGAAACCAACTTTGCCACCAAGCATGCCAACTCCTGGATGCAGGCCGACGCCCTCGGGTCGACCTCGATCACCGAGGACTTCACCAACGGCTATACCGTGAGCTGGGAGGACCGCGACAACTTCGGCAGGATGCTGCAGGGAGCGACGAAGAGCAAGATCAAAAAGCAGCTCACGGATAGTGAAGGCAAACTGCTCGATAAGGTCATCGATTCCGAGTTCGAAGCCGAATACGGCGAAAACGGCATCGTCCTGTGGAGCCACAGCGAGTCGACAACCCACGAGCAGAGGTGTGATAAACAGAAATGCGTTGCCCACACGATCACGAGTTTCGAGACGACGACCACCTCTTTCGTGAACGGGGAATACGTAACGGTCACGAGCGGGGGCTCGGTTGACTCCTACGTCGGCGATAACGGCAAGGCGCGGACGAGCCAGAGCTCCTTCACGAAGAAGATGATTTATGACGGCGACGGTGGCTTTGTGCGAGGCGAAGAAACGTCCAAGGACTGGCAAACGGGCGCTGATGCCGACGGCACGAAAACGGAGACGACGGCGGACCTCAATTACCGCGGCCAGCGCGTCGAGTCGCATACGGGCAATGTGACGACGTACTACTCCTATACCTATCACAACGGCGAGCTCGTGGAGACGGATGTGCGAACGCATGACGGCGGCTGGTTCGGCACGGGCTTTCGCGAGGAAATGAACGTCAAGAAGATGGGCAAGGACGGGAACATTACCTTCGATAAAACCTACAGATCGAGCCGCAGCAGCGTCATCTTCAGCCTGGTCGTGGCGCTCCTGCTTCTGCCGCTTACGGTCCTGGCAATCGGCATTGCCGGGTGGATTAATCCCGAAGGCCTGACCGGGGTCTTCTCGTGGGTCGTGGGAGCGCTCTCTAGCGACTACCAGGAGGTTTCCAGCAGGACCTGGACTTTTGAGCGTGGCCAGAACGTTCTGGAGAGCGGCTCGCGTACGGGCTTCGGCGGCAACCGCACCACTTATACCCGAAACGACGACGGAAGCTTCAGCAAGAGCGGCTGGTACACGATCTTCGGGGTCCGCCTTGGATCGAAAAAGTTTGAGGACCTCACCTCTCAAGATGCGGTGCTCCAGGACATGGCGAGTTTTGACTTTACCAGCATTCCGCTCCTCGGTGAGCTTTTGAGCCTCGGGGGCGCGGCCCTCGGGTGGACGATTTACGCCGTCGGTTGGTGTGCCGACAAACTCGGAAATCTTGCGTTCTGGATCACCTCCGGTCTCGTGAAATTCGTTTCCGGTTACGACATGGGAAAGTGGGCCGATTACAAGCCTATCTTTAAACAGTTCTTTAGCGAGAATTGGCAAGCGGTTAAGGGGGCCGTTGGATCGGCTCTCACGTTCCTCTACGATGTGGCGGTCTCGACGCGCATATTCCTGCAGGAAACGTTCAGCAAAATCTTCGGCGGGATAGGGGGCTTCTTTTTCGGTGATACGGGCAGGGCCGTCGGGGAATGGATCGGTAAGGCTGTCGGATGGGCCGCCTACGGCGCCCTGGCGACCGTGACCGGATTCGGGGTCTTCGCGCTTGCGGATGCTTTTGTCCAGGCCGTGGATACGATTGGTGCGACGGCGACGGCGTGGATCGTCGGGGGATTGGTAGCGGCTGTCGTCGTCGTCACGACCATTGCGACCGGTGGTTTGGCTGCGGTGGCTTGGGGCACGATTGCAACAGCCCTTTTTGCCGGTGGTTTGGCGGGATTCGGCGTAGGACTGGCCACTGCGGTGTTGGGAAACGTTCGTGGCGACGAGGCCCTCCAGAAAGAAGGCAGAGACATCATTTTCTATTCACTCACAATTGCCTCCATCGCCGTGTCGTTCGGAGCGTCAATCGGGGCCACCGGGCTCGTCCAGGCCTCTATGGTAGTGTTCAAAACCTTCATGGCCGCAGGGATGGTCGGACTAGGCTGCAAGGCGATCGCCAGCGCTTGGTCGACCGGCGAGCTGCAGTTGTGGGAATCGCTCAACGAATCGCTTGCTTTCGGAATTTCGGCGGGGGACCTGCTCGTTTGGGCTTCTATGTTCTATGTTGCTCCCGGAGGTGCAGGGGCAGAGGCGGCAAAGCAGGGCATCAAAAAGACCATCGTGCAAAAACTCTTCAGTGAGCCGGCCCGCAAAGCCCTGCAGGGCGGGATTCTGACGACGATCAGCTTTGTCAGCTTTTCGGTTGCTGCAGCGTCTGTGACTCTCGCTCTTGTTTTCTTGGGTATCGAGGCTTGTGGCGTCGATACCAGCGGTCTCTTGGGGAGTGGGAAACTTTCCTCGTTTTTCTTCAAGGCCGCCGGTGTCGCTTTCTTGGTCGGCCTCGCTTTTGGCGTGGCTGGCAATACCATCACTGCCGTTAAAAATCTCCGGAAAGACTTCACAAAACTTTCAGATTTTCTTCTGAAAGGGCTCAATCATGTTTTTGGTCGGACAATTACCCAGTTGAAGTTCGGCGTGATGCTTAACGCGGGCGCTCAAGTGGTCTTTGGCGCTTTGGAAATCTGGGGCTTAAACGATAGCTTTGAGGCCTATTTGGAACGTGACGATGTCAAGGCCGCATTTGGGTCGGGCCTCCTGCGCGGGATTTATCAGACCTTCCGTCACCTTGCGGGAAATCCGATTCAAGAGAAGCAGCCGGCGGGGCGGTTCTTGACGAAGAAAGAAATGGCAAAAAACAAGGCTAAAGAAGCATGGCTCAAAGATCCGTTCCACGGTGCGATCGAAAACACGTTCGGAAATACCTTCTTCGGTTTGCCCGGCTTTGTGGTCTTCGCGTTTGCCTTGCCGGTGTTTTCCAGGACCTTTGAAATGCTTCCCATTTTGGGCGGTTTTCTGGCGCTGCTGAACAAGATGCCGGAATCTGTGGTGGGCAACCTGGAAAAAGGCGCGTTTGAAACACTTGGCAAAGGGGCCTTCATGAAAGGGATGCAGGCATTTGCCGGTTCTCTCTTACGGGTTGGTGCGGGGCTCATCGACGAATCCGTCATCGAGCCGATTACCTCCCACTTCCTCGACTACATGGGCATCAAGGGTGACAAGGGAACTTTCATGGGCGATCTGGCGGAGCTCATCCAGGAAGCCTCTTCGGCGGGAGGTGAGGGCGGGATCAACTGGGAGGATGAGGCACTCTTCCGTACCCGGGATACGGACCAGAGTACACTTTCGGCCAGTCTCTACGATCGTGGGAGATCCGTCGGCGAATGGGGGGGAGTCAAATCCGATAAGGAAGAGGACGAAGGGGAGGCGGGACCGGGCGACTCCAGCGCGCCGGGACCCGGCGGCAGCGGAGGCAGTATTTTGGGCGGGCTGCTGTCCGGCCTGGGCGGTTGGATCGGCGGACAGGCGGGGCGGGTCGCGGGCACGGCCATTCAGGTGGCGATAGAAACGGTCATGTTGGCCGGTGCGTTCGCGGTGGCCGGCGTGTTTGACCGCGTGAGCGGCTGGAAGGCCTCCTCTAAGGATTCCTCGACGGAAGAAACGTCGTCTCAATCTTCGTCCTCAAGCGCGGCAGCGCCCGCTCAGTCGGTCGGCTGGGCTGTGAATAGGGTCGCGAAGATTTTTGGCGCGATGCACGGTATTGCCGGATGGGTCGCCACGAAAGTGACCGGCAGTACGACGATCGCTACAGCCGCGCAGGCTTATGGCATGGCGCTTGGTTGGTCCGCGATGTCGATTGGACAGTCCTTTGCGGCGCACATGGCCAATAACCTTCCTATCTATGCCGGCGCAACCGGGGCGGCGGCCGGTGCCGCGGTCAGCACCGCCTATCGAGGGGCCACGCCTGGCGGCTTTGGTAGCTTCCTTCGGGCTGCCGGCAATTTTATTTTCAAGCCCGGTGCCATTCTCAAGGCGGTGCCTCAGCTTGCCGCGGCTGCTCCGCAAGTTATAAAACTGCCTTCTGGCGCTCCCTTGGCTGGCTTGAGTCTCGCCGGCCTAAACGCCGCTCGCGCTGCGCAAACAGCAGCGATGGTGGCAGCAGGTCACGCATTGGCGATGGGTAATGCCGTAGCCGCTGAGCTTGCTCGCAGTGGCCGCCCTGATAGAAGCAGTGAGGATTCGCATAGGTATATCGGGATTTTTTCCACGCTACTTCTCGATATTGCCGCGGAGTTTGGAACTTCGAATCTTGGTGTCATACGCAATGAGATGCTTGATTTCGCAGAGAATGTCGCGAGGGGTGAGGGTTTCACGGACATCCAAAGCAAATTCCTTGCAGCTTTGACCAGAAGCGCGACGCTCGGAATAGCGGGTGAGAGCGGCGATCTTTTGATTGGTCTCCCCGACGTGGTGATGAATGCATTTGAAAGATCGGTTGCGCATACAACTTGGTCTTCCTCGTATTCATTAACGGAAGAAGGCGTCCACCGGATGGGCGGGATTGTCATGCGTCAAGGGGATATTGATCAAGTCAATGCAACAACGGACAGGACTGACCCGGCCGTCAAGACCATGGAGCACGAGTTGGGCCACATCTATTTCAACCGCATTTTTGACAAGGGGCAGGGCAATCCCTCCGATAGTGATAGCGGGTACCTGGATGAGATTTTTGCCGAGATGTATTCGCACGTCCGGACTGAACTTAAAGGAAATGCGGAGGTCACGGCCAGTCAGGAGAGCCGCACTGCGGCGGCGAATCGTTTGGTAAGTGTCGTGATGAACCACATCGGGTTGCCGGGGTATGCCGAAAAATTCGGAGAGTTGGTGGATGCACGAAAAGAGACTTTTGAAAAAATTGTGACGGAGTTGTCTTTTGCGCTCGTGATGTCCGCGAACGCCGAGGCGGACAATTATGAAACTAATTGGAGGTCGTTTGCAAAGGACGTTTCGGAGCAGAGCTCTTTGGAAGATGTTGCTGGCGTGGCAATTGATTTGAATATTGCGGCTGTAAGCCGATTGAACGCCTCGGAAGCGGTGGGCGCGGCGGCCGAGGTTTCTGGCCGGTCGGCGCAAGAAACTCGCGGGCCGTCTTTTGCCGCGCGAATGAGAGCGCTCGTCAGCGGCGCCCTGGGGGCTCTTGGTTCCGCCATGAGGGGGCTAGGCTCAACAGCGGCGCTTGGCGCGCTGGCTTGGCTTGCCCTCGAGAACGTCGCAAGCGGAGCGCAGCAGGTGGTTTCTCAGGCGGTCAGTTCCGGTTCCGGCCTCGGCTGGGTTGCCTTGATGGGGCTGGGGGCTGCGGCAGTTGCGGCGGTGGTCGGTCAGAAATCGCCCGCGCAGAAGCTTCGTGACCGGGTTCAGTCAGAGATTATCGACCGGGCGGCTCCGGGGGCGAATCGACAGCAGATGGAAGCAGCTGCGGATGCATTGGTTGCGGCGGCTGCGGCCAGCGGGACCCTGGATTCCTACGTCGAGATGGGCTCGGCCGATCTCCGTCAGAAAGTCCTCAGCCTTGGGGTCGCTCAAGCGCCGAGCCGGGTCGAGGAATCTTTCGGTAACCAGATGCCCGCCTCGTTGGCGGCTAAGAAGGCCAGTGTGGCTCAAATCGTGACCGAGTACGTAAATACAACTGATGAAGGTTACCGGGAGAAGCTCAGAAGCAAGCACAATGGCCTTATCAAGGAAATGCAGGGTGAATTCGCGGGCTGGGTCCAGGCCCGGGCGCAAACGATGGCCGATCGCGCCTACGAAATACTGCAAATTCCGTCGCTAAAAAACGACACTGAAACGGTGCAAAAAGCCGCGAAGGTCTGTCTTTTCAGTGCGGGCATGAGCCGTACGCTTCTGGAACAAATGGTTGACCAGGCGGGACTCAAATCCGAGGCGAGGGTGGCAATTATGCAGGCCTCGATCGGCGGCGGGGCGCTCCACTTTTGGAATGAGATCGTTTTTAAAGAGGGGACGGATCAGGAGTCGAGAATTTACGTGAGCTTTACCGATGCCCAATTCCAGAGATCGAGCATCCGTGCGGGGCAGGCCAATATCTTTGAGTTTAATTCGGAGGAGGGCGGGACACAGGCATTGGAGGAGGCCCGGACACAGGCATTGACCGAGAGGGGATTGGTGGGGTCCTTCGAGGAGAGCTTTAGCACTATTCGTTCCGGCGCAGAGACTTTCTCGAGCCGATACGCTTCCTTGAGCAAGTTGCACGAGGAGGTGGGAGCGGCTTTCGCGGCGCGCGTGAACGGCACTGAAGAGTCAGCGCCGTCTCCGACAAGAATGCAATTCGATTATTTTATGAAGATGCAGACGGCTCTGACCATGGCCTGTAGCAAAAACTCTGAAACAGTCCTGCTCGGCTACGCCAAGTTGCAAGCGACCCTCAAAGATTACCAGGCCAATCGTGGGGCTGGAGAATGGGACGTCCGTGCGAAGGATATGGATGGCGTCGTTTGGAAAACCGCGGCAACAATCGGTTCGGCAAAGCCGGCCGAGATGGGTCCTCTTTACATGGTGCCGACCTCGGAGGGTATCGCGGCTCTCTACGAGAGCGTAGGCCGCAACGTGAGCAAGCTGGATGTGGCGCTGAGAATGATTGACGGAGCGAACGCGAAAGTTTTTGAAGAAGTCGTCCGTCCCGGCCTGGCCATGTTCGAGGAGGCGGAATCCCAGGTCCAGGGTTATTTGAACGGGACGGTCACGGAAGCTCAGCTGAATGCATTCCGGGGGACCAGCGCGTCGAGAGAAGCCCTCGCAAGCATTCTTTTGAAGGCAATGAGCCCGGCTACCGCGACGCTGGCGAAGTCCGCACCGGCGGGTGCCCACAGCATCTTCGGCGGTCTGCTGGCTACTCTCTTCGGAGCTGTCGGAAAGTTGTTTGGCAAAGAGCAGGCGGGCCGTGAGCTCGGAATCGCGGCGGGTGTGGCCGTCGAGACCCTCGGCTTGGCTGCAGGGTTCGGCGTTGCGAAGCTTGTCGGCCGGACGATGGGCGCCAAGGCGGGTCGCGGGGCGAACTGGCTGGTTGCGGCTACCTTTGCGGCCGCTCATATTCCTGCGTGGCTCGTCGAAAAAGGTCTGCTCGGCGGAACCAAGATTGCCGACTTCGGGACGCTGCACAAGCAGGCGCTCGACTGGTCCAACAAGGGCATTGCGGCGGGTATGGCCGAACACATCGGGCTCAACCTTGCGGCCTACGGAACCAGCACCGACCGCGCGGCTCAGGAGCGCACAACGGCCAAGACGAAACACTTGGCTTTCGGCCTTCTCATGGGGGCGGTCACCCTGGGAACCTTTGGCGCGCTCTCACTGCTGACCGGCGCCGGCATCATCGGGCTTGGCTTCGTCTCGAACGCGCTTTTAAGCATGGCGCCGGCTTTCCTCATCCACGCCGCCAGCAATGCCGCCGCTCACATGGGCACCTCGAATGCTTTCACCCGATTTTTCGGCCTGCAGAGCATTTTGACCAAGAAGGACGCGACGAAGGCCAAAACTTCCCTGGTGGATTTTGGCGGCGGGAAAGTCATGTCGACCGACCGTGCCGCGGAGGCATGGGCGGAGGCAATCGGAGAGAGAGTTCACCCGACGGAGCGTACCGGTTATACCCTTTTAGGGGAGGGGCAGTATTTTGCGGATACGATGGGTGAAGACTTGGTTTCCGGCAATGGGCAAGAGCTCAGTCCCGGTGATTTTGGCGCCACCTTCGGCTATGGGAGGCTGTCCGACAATGGAAACGTCGTCACCGAATTATTTACCGGATTACAAGCCAAGACGGGTCCGGGGACCGTGCCCTTTGCTCTCCGCGTTGGCCCGGGGGTCACCCATGCGCAGTTGATGCAGGCGCTCCAGATAGCTGCGGAAGCCGATGCCGGCGCTCTACGGCCCGGCGCCGTTCTGCAAGCTGGAGGCGTCAGGTTGGTTGCCGAAAGTCTTGATGTGGAGGAGAGCCTTTCTCCGGCCAGAACGTCTCCGATGGATATGAACGATCGCGCGGCCCTGTTGCTCCTAATGGGGGTTGATCCGATCAGCCACGTCCTCATCACGATTGAAGCCGCGCCCCAGGCCTCGAAAACGGGCGGGGCGGTTACGGCTGTCGAAAGCGATTTTGATCTCAGGATTTCGAGCAACCAGAAATGGGGCATGGGCGCGGTCGAGCAATTCGGCCAAGAAGCCAATCAACGTCCCCGCCTCACGAGCGCTTTGATCTCGGCACTGGAGAACGGCAGGAACTCGTCGAAGCTGACGCCGATGAGGAATGAGTGGGCGGGTTTGTACGAATTCAGGTTTGGCCAGGATGATTCGCATCGAGGCCTCGTGCGTTTTATCGGAAATGATATTGTCCTCGTGGCTGCAGGCCGGAAAAACGATGTGGCCTCGGCGCACGCTCGCTCGGAGATCGCGAAATTCGCGAAGGGGCCTATCGCCGTAGTCCCAGCGGCAGAGTCCAGGGCATTCCTCGAGAACACGCTCGGCATCCGAATCGTCACGCCGGGCGAGGCTGCCGGCACCCTGCAGTCGATTGCGGGCAGTCGCTTCTACAATGCTCTTGTCCGGCTTGGATTGGGCAGTACGATGGCGGCTTTAGTTGCGGGCTTTGCTGAAAGCGCCTGGGAGACCGGCGTGTTCCTCGGCAGTGCCATGGCGCTTGCCGCGGGGGCTTTCGCGCTTGGCGGCGCGACAGGCTTCGTCGCCGCAGGGGGGGCGCTGATGGCGATTCAGGCGGTCGTGTTTGCGGCGATGCATCGCGCGCCAACGCGGGCACAGATTCGAGCACAACAGGGAGAGAATGTCGCGCGGTTCAGTCAGATGCCGGCCAGCAAGGTGATTGCATCATTGCCTTTCTATAAGACGGGGAGTCCGGCGATCACGATGAGCTGGGCCGAAGCCGATGCCAGCGGCCTCGAGTTTTTCCATAAGTTGTACGACCGCTTGACCAGTCCGACGGAGGCAGGAGGGAAGACGCTTCTTGAAACCCAGTTCGGCCAAGGGGCACAGTACGATCAAGCCGGTAACTTGCTTTACGCGGCGGAAAACGACCGCGTCTACATGGCCGGCAATAACGTTCCATCGATTCTGTTCCTCGAAGATCAGCAGAAAAGCTTTAGGCTGCGCGAGACGAACATCGTCTATCCTTTCAGCCGGTCCGGTCCCGAACTGGCCCCTGGTGTGTTTCCCGAGGCTTCGCTCATGGACGTCAACGGGAATGTGAGGGTCACGCTCGCAAACGGCCTTGAGGTGCAGGTGGACCTGAATGCCGAGCAAGTTGCGACCTATGCCCTCATGGCGGCGCTGGCACAGAACGCGGGCTATCACGGCAGCGCGGAGATGGACGCTCTCGATTTTACGGAATCGGATGTTTTGCTGAAATGGAACCTGCCGGTTTTGACGCGCGCCGGCATCGAAGTCTGGGCCCTCGATCAGGCTTCGCTCCAGGATCTGCGCACTCGCACCCTGCGCCTCTCGACATCGATGGATCATTTTGGGCAACACGGTCCGGCCTACGCGCTCCAATACAATCTCATTGTCGCGTACCGCGCGATGACCGCGAAACAGCCTTGGTCGCTTGAGTCCGGGACCCGCGACTTTCTCAAGGAGCTGATCGGGGAGCTGTACCGCAGCGGGGAGCTCAGCGAAAGGCTCAGCGGTATTGCTGCCAATAATGCCTTTAATAGAAGCATGTCCGGTGCCCCGGCTTCGGCGCGGCAGAACTTGTTCGATTTCATCGCAACGGTGTTCGGCCCCGAGGAACGGCAGATGTTCGAGACCGCGGCGGCAGAATCTGATTTGAAAGAGATGATCTCTCAGGCCTGGAATTCGGGGGCCGTCGATACGATCGGTGCGTTGGTCTCACAGGCGCGCGGCGGCATCCCCGCCGCCCAGCTTGATATGAAGCTGGCGGAGTGGTCGAGCCATTACGCGCAAATCGAGCAGGGAGGCCTGGCGAAAATGCTCGAAACGGCGCGCGGAACCGGCGGCCACAGCTTCCTTGGCGCGCTCCCGGGAGTATTGTTCGGGGCCAAGGGCGTCTATGTCGCGGCTCTCGTCGAGGAAACGGTCCTCGGAGCGGCGATGGGCTTCGGAAGCATCGTCGGAGCGGCGGTGGGCGCGGTGCTGGGACAAACGATCGGCAATTTCGTGAGGGGTGCGATTCAATATGCCGCGGCAGGTCTGTTTGCGGCCGCACATCTCCTCGCCCCCGCGATCGATCTGCTCCTTGGGAAACGGGGCGAGACGGCAGGTTTTGCCGCGCAGTTCCAGTTTGCGGCGGCGCGAATTGGCCAAGCCCCTGCGTCGCAGGCAGGACGAATTTCCGAACATTTTATGAACAACATGAGGGCGTACTCCTCGGTGGCCGGTCTCGTGGGAACCGCGGCGGTGACGAATTTGCGCCTTGATGCGATAGGGATCGGCCAATCCCGTGCCTCCCTCATGACCTCGATCCTTGATGCCTTGCCGGGATTTATCAGCAAAACCATGTCGGGTCTCATGATTGTGTCGGCCCTCGTGGCCGTTGGAGCGGGAGCGTTTCTATTTTTCATGCCGTCCATCGCCACGCTTGGCGCTGTCGCGGGCTTTTTTGCGGTTGCGACCAACGCGTTTGCGTTCATGCAAAGACTGACGGAACTCCAGGCAGCGCGCGCGGCCGGCGCCTCAACCCGTGCTGCATGGTTGCAAGTGGCTCTGCAAGGGCTTTCATTTGCCGGCGCAGGACTCAATATTTACGGGGTGAGCGCTATTTCGCAGATTATCGGAAACGTGATTGCGTTGATTTCTTCTTCCGTGGCAGCGGCTTTAGGGTTCGCCGAAATCCGGCAGCAGGGCCGCGCATGGTATACGGATGTCGGATCGCTCGGCAATCTCGTTTCGACGGTGGCCGCGGGCGTTGATTTGTATTTCGGTCTCAATCCCGCACTGTTCCGGACCAACGTCGCCAACGTGTTGAATAATATTGCAGAGTTCGTGCCGCAGGTTTCCGACGAAACGGTGAAAGCCCTCAGCGGATTGCGCTCGACCTTGGCGCGGGCCGTGGCGAAGGTGATTCCTGCCTTTCGCTCTCCGGCGCCCGCGCCTGCTCCGGCTTCGGGGGCCGGAGCGCATAGCGTTCTCGGTGGATTGCCAGGCCTCTTGACCGGGATTCTGACCGGTGCGTTTACTTTTCTGATCGGCAGGGGATTTGCCGGCGGGTATCAGGCGGGCAGTAACTTTGCGACAAGCCTGGCGGCGACGTTTGAGGACATCATGCTTGGAGGCGCGCTGTCGCTTGCAGCCGGAGCTGATTGGTTGACCGGACTTAACGGGAGGATTTCATTTACCTCTTTGGCTGCGGGAGCATTTTCGGCAATGCACGCTCCGGCCATCTTTATTGGGTGGATGCTGGGCGCTAATAAGGTGGGGAGTTTCACCGAGCAGTATCGATTTGCACAAAAATTTGCCCAAAAGATTAGCCCGGCCGGAGTGACGGACCTGGGCGCGCTGATCGCAAAGGTTTACTCGGGTTGGGTAGCGATGAATACCGAGCACCGTGCGACGAATCTTGCTCAATATGGCGGAGGAGTCTCCGCATCTGTTCTTTTGGGCATGATCTCCCGTGCTGCCGGAGCTCTCGCTGCTTCCGCTGTGGCCGGAGTTTCGGGTCTTCGGGATTGGATGATGGCCAAAGAGTCGGCTTTTGTGCCGACAAGCGCAGTGCGCGTCGTCAAAGACATTCAAAAACTTTCACCGACATTTGATCAGGCCGCCGAGGCGCGCCTTGTGTCCCTCGGCCAGAAGGTACTCGCCCCCGGCATAGAGGCCAAGGTGACGCCGGCGATCGTGTTGAAAGCCATCGGGCGGTATGCCGCAGATCTCATTTTTGCGAGCCGTGTTGCGGGCGTTGCCGGTGCGGCTGCTGAAGCGCTTGGTTTAAGTCCCGCCGTGATCAGCAACGTCGAAAGGAAGGGCCTGCCGCCACTGTGGGCCTCTTATGAAGCGCCGGTCGGGGATTTTTATCTATCGGTGCTGGAAAGTGCCACGATCAGCATGATGGACTCAGGCGTCCTTTTGATTGGAGTCTCCGACGCGTTTTTTAAGCATTTCATGAGAGATGCTGGCCGCGGCACCGTGACTTACGGCTTATATGACTTCGCGCGTATGGAGGCACAGCACAAGGTTGGGACGATCTATATGAAGGCAAGTGACGTCGAAGCGCTGCTCAAGCCTACGGGAGAGTATACCTACGCGAATGCCTATAGAACCTATTCGCACGAATTGGGCCACCACCTTTTCAAAGCAAGCGGTATTCGGACCTATCAGGCGGATCTTAAATTTTTGGATGAAGCATTTGCGTTTCTGCATGAGGAGATGAAAGCAGCGCTCGAAGGAAATCCGGAGGTCCTGAAAAACAGCGAATCCAGACGATTAGAGGCGGTTCGGCTTGCTGACTTTGTGACCGGACGGCTGTCATCTTATGACTTGAGTGTGACGTCGGACTCGATTGTTTCGATTCTAGCGCACACGCTCCTGTCTTCCGTGAACTCGGCCGGCACCAATTACGACGAAGTTTGGGCGGCGTTGAGGGACTCCATGGCGGGTTCGTGGTCCTTGAATGACGTGAACGCAGTCATGTCCGCGCTGTCCCAAGACCGATCGCTTACGCCGGCTCAAATTCGTGAGCTCGGGCAGTCTGCTCTTGCGGCTCAACGTGCGGCGCAGATTGCGCAACAAGTGACCCAACAAATGGAATTGCCGAGTTTTGGTGCCGCGCTGCCGCAAGGCGCACACAGCATATTCGGCGCGCTTCCGTCTTGGCTGGCCGGACTGATCGGCGGAGCGCTGTCGCTCCTGACGGGCCAGGGCTGGCAGACCGGCTGGCAGGCCGGGAGGGTGGTCGGTACGGAGCTTGCGGTCGGGCTCGAAGACATCATGCTGGGCGGCGCTCTGGGCTTGGCCCGCGCCGTGGAGTCGCTCGCCGGGGTGGAGGCGGGGAAGACCGGCTGGCTGAGCGCGCTCGTCGCGGGCGTATTTGCGGCGGCCCATTTGCCTGCTTTGGCCATCCAGAAACTGGGTTCGGTCCTCTTTGGACTCGGTGCTCCGGTGGCGAGTCTTCGCGAGCAGTTTGCGTTTGCGCGGATCATGGCGACAAACATTTCGCTCTCGGGACTCTCCGGCTGGAGCATGACGCATGCGGATCACCTGAATACGAACCTCGGCATCTTCGCCGGCGGGATGTCGGGCCTGCTCGGCGGGGCCTGGGCGAGCGCGAGATCCGCGCTGTCCGGACTGGGCAGCGTAATGGCAGCGGGGACTTCGAATATTTCGGGCGTGATGAACATGATTCGGAGCTTCGGGGTCGTCAATTCTGTCCGCATGATGTCGTACCTGAATGCGGTTCGGGCGGCAACAGCGGCTGGGCGCTCTGCTTCGAGCGTGGCCGTTCCGAAGTTCATGAGCGATCTTGGGATCGATGACGCGAGCATTGCCCGGTTCTCCTCACCTATGGCCGATGTTCCGACAATTATGAGCGGATTCAACGGATCGGCTCAAGCGCTGCGGGCCTTGCTGGCGCTTGCGGCCGCTGCGAATCCAAGTCTTGATTTATCCGTCCTTGAGGGCTTGAGCCTGCCGCAGTTGCAGGCGATGACGACTTGGGAAACTTCCGAGATCCGGAATTTTGTGAACAACTTCAGTCAGTTGACTCCTGCGCAGCAGGCACGACTGCTTTCTGTTCCCAACATTGCGGCCAAGCTCGCCGCTTTGAGCGTTCCCCAGCTTCAGGCGCTTGCCGGCTTCAGCGCCGTTCAGCTTGCGGCGTTGAGCAGTCTGGAAGGCTCGCAGATCAGAGATTTTGCGGTGCAATTGAGCCAGTTGAATGCCGCCGAGCGGACCCGTCTTGCGGCCGCGCCCGCTCTCGATTTTGCCCTATTAGCCGGTATGAGCGCAGACAGGCTGAGCGCGCTCGCCAGCTTGAGCCTCGAGCGCCTGCAGCTGCTCGCTGGCTACGGCGCACTGGCCGAACTGAACGCGGACATGATTCGCGAGCTTGCCAGCCTGACCTATGAGCGTCTCCAGACGGTTATAGCCTTTGCTGCGATGAATGCGAATTTTAGTTTGCCTGATTTTGCGCTCCTCATACCGGCCATTCCGTCGGTGTCATCGATAAGCACTCCTTCGTTCACCGGGATGCTGACCGGTCTTGGCAATTTGCCCACCGGACAGTGGTATACGCTTGTTGCGCATGCGGCGGCCAATCCCGGCTTCAGCCTGCAGGCGTTCGCGGCGCTCCTGCCTTCGATTCCGGGGGTGGCAGGAATGATTGGTGCCGACTTCTTGAACATGCTCAACGCGCTGCGACGCGTGACGGCGCCTCAGATGCAGGCGCTCGCGGAGCTTGCGGCAGCGAATCCGTCCTTCAATTTGCCGGAATTTGCGGCGGCCCTGGCCCTGCCGCAGATGCCCGACCTGCGCGGCTTGAGTGTGCCGGCTTTCACGAATCTCGCCGCGCGGCTCAGCCTGCCGCAGATGCAATCCTTGAGAAACGTCGGGTTGACGAATCTGGAAGCCCTCGGCCAATATGCGGCGGCGCATCCGGAGTTTGACTTGCCGGCCGCGGCGGATGTTCTGGCGGCCATGCCGGGAGTTCGCGGTATGAGCACCGGGCAATTTGCCGGCCTGCTCGCCGGCATCCGGAGCATGACGGCCGCGGTGACTGGTCTGGGAGCTCGGCTTCTTGCGGCGGCATCATCTGTCTTATCGGCCGCCATGAACGCCGGCCTCGATCTGAATCTCGTCGCCGGAGTGCTGGACGGAATCCGCGGGGTTCTATCCGCTGAGAGCTTACAAGCGATGAACTGGCCGGCCGTCGCGGCCCTGTTGCCGGCCATGAAAGTGCTTGGTGCACAGGCCTTCACGCAGTTGCTGGTGGGGCTCGTCAGCGGGAATACGGACCAGTGGGCCGCCTTCCGGCCTGCTCTTGCCGCTCTTGGTTTTTCCGGTCTGAGTTCTCAGGACCTCGCGGATCTGGCTCAATCCACGACTTCGGCTCAGTTGCAAGACGTTTTGGGCCGGGAGGGATTTGCCGGCGTCGGTGTGGCGCAGCTTCCGGCTCTCTTTGCGCTGGCGTCTCTTGCCAACCAGGATTTTTCGGCAAATTTCGGAAATTGGACGAATTTGTCGGCGGCGCTTGATGCGGCCCGCTCCTATCAGGTTCCGACGGTGGTGCCGGTTCAGACACCGAGAATCGATCTCGTGACCCCGCTCAATCCGTCGGTGTGGCAGACGATTTTGAACCATGTGACCGCGCTGGTGACTCATCTCGCGTCGGCTCTTTCCACGGTCCTGCCCGCCGCGTTTGGCGCGAAGCTCATGGATGTTGCCTTGGCGATTCAGACCTACGCCGTTGTCCTGCCGGCCGTCTTTGCAACTCTTCAGAATCTACAGGCCGATCTGGAAGCCGGGAAGGTGGCTCGGCCTGCGACTCTGGAGGGGCAGCAGGCGTGGCTGAATGCGCTCCTGCCGACGTCTCTGATGCGCGGCCTCGCGCAGAACCTTGCCGCGATCTTCGAGCTTCTGGCCGCACTCGGTCTGAGCTCCTCCGGACCGATTACGGCCCAGCAGATCGCGGAGCTCAAGACCTTGCTGCCCGCGCGCGGCGTCAATCCCGTGGCGGATATGCTGCTGAACCTCCTCGAAATCATCGGGCCCGAGAGCAATTCAAAGGTTGCTGATTTCCTGACGGCCCTGCGGGATTTGGTGCTCAAAACCGGAGCCGCCGGAGCTGAGATCAACCTGGATATTCTCAGCGAACTTGCCAGCGAGAATATGTCGCTGTTTGTCACGATCATGACGACGATGCTCAAGGCCGTCGGAAACAACCTGGATTTTTCCGGCCTCCTCGGCCAGATCCTCAACATCCCGACGGTCAGCTTGGACGACATCTTCTATCAGGATGCGGACGGGACCTGGAAGCTCCTGACCTCGCCGTCGGCCGTTCTGACCGACGGCCGTGCCTCGGGCGCCGAGCTCGACGCTCTTGTGAATGTCATCCAGAGGATGGGAGAGTTCCTGATGAATTATGAAAACGGCCCGCATCTTTCTGCTGCCGCGGCTGCCGCGCGCGTTGCCGAAATTTTAGGTTTGGACGCAGCCTCTCTCTCTGCATTGATCGCCGGCATGAGCGCGGAGCAAACCGGCGATGTCCTTGCGAACGTCGACAACGCCGGGGTGGGCTTGCTCGAGAGATACAAGGATATGACGGCCGGGACTTCCCGGGATTTCCTCGAGGCTTTGAGGAATATTACGGAAGATGCGATCAATGAAATCGAGCTCGAGAGGTCGTTGGCGGAGGTCGGAGACCTTTTTGTCACGAATCCTGCCGAGGCCCTGGCTCGTTTGCTGAAACTGCGATCGGATTACGAAGGCGCTTGGGCCCGGACCGGTCTGGAATCGGATCGGCGGCGTGTGAGAATGCTGTATGCGGCTTATGATTCCTATGCGGCCAGAGCCTGGTGGAGGTCCACGACAACGCCCCGCGCCGAAACCTCTGTGGCGACGGCGGCTTCGCGGTCGCGCTCGGTTTGGCGTTCTCTGGTTTCTTCTGTGGTCAGGGGGCTTCGCGCCATCGGTGCGACGATTCCCTCAGGCGCCGGAAGAATTGCCGCCCTTGCCTCTGGCCTCTTCTTCGGCATGGAGAACGTCGCTTTTGGCATGGACCTCGATTTCAGTGGGCTTTTGAACCTTCCGGTTATGGGCGGCGGCGGTGTTTTGGCGATCCTGGGTGTGGCGGCCCTCTTCTGGAGCCGCGTGAACTCTTTTGCCTCGCGCTGGGACCGGGCGGTCAAACGGTTCGGCGCAAGGGCGGGCGAGAACAAAGCGTTTTGGCAGCAGTTGGGGACATATCTCCAAGGGCGTGCGGGCAGTTCAGGGCTCTTTGAATTATTGCGTAAACACGCCGGCTTGATCGCAGATACCGTTAATCTTCTCCCAGGCGGTAACGAGGCTGACCGGGTTCGTATGATTGGCGATTTGTTGATGCATCCCTCCGGGGTTCGGATCATGACACTTTTGAGATTTTGTGCCACCGCATGTAACGATTCGCAAGTGTTGTCTCAAACCGTTCGCTATTTACTCGATCAGTCAACTGCTGCTGAAACGCTGAGGATCGCCAATTTAATTTACAACATATTAAATAACGTGCAGTTGACGAACGCTGAAAGCGTCGATCAGTTCCCGGTTTTCCTCAGGGACTTGACGCAAGGGAAGTTGCAGGGCCAATCAGCCTCGCAGATTATGCAAAGCTACTTCGTGGAAGCGGCCCGGGCGGCGCTTCGCGAGGCCGGCGAGGCGGCCTTGAGCCGGGCCATGGCGTTCTTCCAGGCAAGCGGGCTTTTGGCCGCACCGTCGCTCGGAGAGTCGGAAATACGGCAGCTTCATGTCTATGTCGCCGGACAAGAAGCTTCGGACGGTTCCCATCGCGGGTCGGCCAGCGGTATTTCCGGCGTCGGAACCCCCGGACAGTACCGGCAGACGGAAATTACCGGGAACTTTGCGGCGACTCCGGCGGCAGAACTCGATGCAAAAATGGCTCAATTTTTTGAATGGCTCGGGGCCCAGCAATCACGCCAGGACCTCCAGCAAGGAAATAACGTCGAACGACTCGCCGCGGAAGCTTTTATCCGTTTCATCGCCATCCATCCCTTCTTTGATGCCAACGGCAGAACCGGGCGGCTTTTGATCAATCTGATTTTGGCAAGATACCGTGGTCGCGAAAGCATGATCAACGTCGGCCTGATCAACTGGAGCTGGCTCAAATCGGAAGCCTTGTTGGCGGGAGATACGGAATACCTGGCCGGGATGATTGCCGCGGCAGAGCGAGGGGAGTCGAGCGTCGGCGTTGTGCGATACGGGCCCGAGAACTCTCCGCAAGGCTACGAATTTTTGAATTGGATCAGATCTCTCGTTCCCTCAACTGTTCCTAGCCGCAGCGTCATTGAAGCCAGACTCGCCCAAGTTTCTTTGAGCCAAGCGGACTACCAGGAATTCTTGCGGATTTTGACCTCGGGAGTCGAGTTGGGGTCGCCCTCGAATCGTGCGGCTTATGCACGGGAGCAGCTGTACTTTGAAACACAATATCAAGCGGCTCAGGCGTCCGTGCTCCAGGCGCCAACCGCTGCCGCACCGGCCGTTGCACCGGCTGTCGCGCCGCTGCGGCAGGCTCAACGGCCGATGATGGCTCCTGCGGCCGTTATTCCCGTTTCTGCAAAAGCTCCGGCTCGCTCGGAGGAACGTGCTTTGCCGCCTACGCAGCGGGTTTTGTCTGCACAAGAGGTTGAAGCCCCATCTGTTGGTGCGCCGTTCGTTGGGGCGCCGCTGGCCTTGGTGTCTGAAGAACAGCTTGGCCTAGCGGAAAGATCCGGAGGCGTCCTTCAATCGGTTGTCGGAAGCCGGATCTTCGACTTCCTGCTGTCCCTCGGTTGGAGCCAAGCTTGGGCGGCTTGGGTTGCCGGCTTCTTTGAGAGTGGTTTGGAAACGGTGGCGTTTCCGGGCAGCGCCCTCGCGTTCTTCGGATATATTCTGTCGCTGGGGCTTCTGGGACCGCTCGGCCTTGTGAGCCTCGGTCTCGGCCTGGTTGGCCTGCAGGCGATCGTGTTTGCGGCGATGCATTTCGGGGCCTGGGCCGCAGACAATAACAAGGGGCGTACTTTCCAGAGTTTCCGCGAATACCTCAATTCGTCGCGTTTCGCCAAGCACGCGCTCTTCGGAGTTCTGATGGGCGGCATGGCGTTCGGTACCTTCGCGGCCCTTGCCACTGTTCTTGGCGTTGGCACGATGGGAATCGTTTCGGCCGGCCTGCTCAGCCTGGTCGGCCCGCTCCTCATCCATGCGATCAATAACGCCCTGATCCACATGGGCCGCCAGAATTTCTTCACCCGCTTCTTCGGACTGCAGAGTATTGCCGGCACGGGGAAGGCTCCTTTGTCTGCTTCCGTGGTCGCGCGAAGAATCCTCACTCTGCCGCAACGGTTGCAGGCGTTGATGCAAAGAGTCTCTTTGAATTTCCAACGAGCGGCCTTGGCATTTTTGGATTCTCAGCCGGCCAAGGCTTGTCGCCAAGCGAGAATCCAGTACGAGACCGCTAAAGCTGCTTATGAGGCCGCGATCACTTCATTGAAATCAGCGGTGGCTAAATTAAACGCAGGGGAAATAACGCGTGCGGAATATGACGCCATTTTGGAACAGGCTCGCCGCAGTGCAAGCGACCTCAAGAGCGCTGCGCAAAATTTGAGCGCGGCTCGCGCTGCTCTTCAGGCGAGCGATGAGCAGACCGCGTTGACGGATCAGGGTTTGAAAAATCCTGATTATCGGGGGAAGTCTAGGGAGATTATTGAGGCTGTCACAGGCACGGCGCGTTCGGCAGAGCTAGATAACGACTCGGGAGTCAATGGGGCTGATACCCTGGCAAGGCAGATCGATTTGCTGAACCAAGGTGTTGCTCTGGAAGCGCCTGCCACGAAGCCGGGTGAAGTGGTAGAGGCTCCCGCCGCCACGGTGACAGAAGAAGCCGAAGGAGAATACAAACTTGCGCCAATCGGAACGCCTGCGGCGCAACCGGCTCCGGCTACAGTTAAACCTGTGAGCGAAGACGTATACGAGCTTGCACCCTCGGTAGAGGACGATGCGTTATTGAGCGATTTGGAAAGCTGTGCCGAATCTGCGACTCCGGGGGATACGGCCAAACTGACCGGTGATACGCAGGAATCTGTAGCGCCGGCTACGCAGGTGGCTCCATCGCCTGCCCGGACTGCCGGTTGGCAGTCGTTGGGGACTTTACTCATTGAACTGAAGCTTGCGCTGGCTTTTGCCATTATCGAGCGATACGGGAAGGCCTTGCCGGATCTGATTAACAAGCTGCGCTCTCAAGTCGATCGGCTGATCGAGCAAGGGTTTGCGCGTTGGGCGGATTACACCGCCGGCACCCCGCTCGTTCTTGCCAAAGGAGATGTCGTACGGATCGACGGAAAATTGTTCCAGGTCAACAGCGTCATCGAGTTACCGATATTACCTTGGCGGGCACAAGAGGGGCCGGTTTTCCACTATGGCCTGACGTCCCTCGAAGAGACGGGGTCACAGAGTAACGTCAGAGATGTCAATTCCCGTGGGGAAGTGGGTGTGAGGGGCGGATCCGCTACCCCCGCGCTCGATATCAGCCGGCTCGAAGAGGCCCCGGTGATTTCTGAAGAAGCCCCAGTGGTGGCAGAGGGCTTGCCTGCGCCCGAAAAACCGACGGTTTCTTTGGAGGATGTTATCGCGGATATTCTAAATGAACCCGCCCCGCAAGCGCCGGTCAGCGAAGAAGGCCCGATCAAGGTCGAAGGGTTGGAAGCGCCGGCGCCCGCTTCGGAAACGCCTGCGCCTGCCCCAACGGCCGCCGTAACGCCTGAAGCGGAAGCTAAAGCACCTGCCGCCCCGAAGGAACTCGGCTTCTTCGCAAAGGCCGTGGCAGGGCTCGCCGAGCTTATGGGCATCAGCGAGACCGCTGCCACAGTCCTTTTGGGCATCCTTTATGCGGCTTTCGGTCCCTTGGGCGTTTTTGCGCTGTTGCTTGGACGGCTGTTATATAAGGCCCCCACGCCTGAATCGGAAGCGGCCAAAGCGGCCAAGGCGGCGGAGAAGGCCAGCAGGCCTGCGGTGAAACTCTGGAAGGTCTTCTTCAGCCCCGATCAGCTGGAAGAGAACAACCAGTGGAGTATTGAGGACCGGACGGGGAATCCCGAGGTGACGTTGACCGGGGAAATGGTCGGGGAAATGGGCGTGCGACGGGTGGTGCGACGCACTGAAAAGGCCGACGGCTCGACGGTCGTGACCGAGGAGGAAGTTGTCACCGAAGATGGCTTGAGCGGCGAAGTTCGCAAGCGAACGGTTACGACGCGCGATTCGGACGGTAATGTCGTCGCCACGACAGTGACTGAATTTGTTCCGGGATCCAGGCAGATCCGGTCACAGACTTCCCGGCAATTCGATGCAAGCGGAAAGCTGCTGTCTGAACGTACCATCGAGAGAACGGGCAAGCGGGCCGTCATTACGGACCGGGACGGCGAAGGCAACGTTGTGCGCAAGGCCCGTGTGACGGTCCTAGGGTCACGAAAGGGGTTTGCCGGCGCGCTTGCGGCAATCCTCAAAGGACTGTACCGGAATGATTTGACGGGCAAGGACGGTCGCCCGGTGTCGGCGAGCGAACAGGAGGCCCTGGAGGATGAGAAGTTTTCCGCTGAGAACGGCGGTTACGTGATCGAAACCCTTGAACTGGTCGACGGCAAACCCGTTCATGTTCTCGAATGCAGGACCGCGGACGGGAGAACGGTCTACCAACGTATGTCGGGAGCGGACGGCGTCCAGCTGATCCGGCCGGCGGTGCCGCTGGCCGATGCCAGCGATCTTCGGCCGGAGCTTGAGGCAGGCGGCCGGAAGCTGACTGAGCAGGAAGACTCGGCCTTCCTCGCAGGACTTAAGGGCGGAACCGTCCAAACGACGGTGACGACGCAGAAAGACGGCCGTGTGGTCACCTCGACATCCTATCGGAATGCCAAGGGCGTTGAGGTTTACCGTGTTGACGTGGTTTCCAAGGATGGTAAGGCGGTTTCCCGGGAAGTGAGCTCATTCAATGAAGACGGCATTTTCACCGGCATCGTTCGGACCGAAATCGGAGAGACGAACAAAGACGGTTTCCGTACCGACCGGGTCCGTGACGTCGATGCTGCGGGCCAGGAAACGAGTTTTACGACCATCCGGTACCACGATGACGAAGTCGTTTCTCGTGTGACCTCGTTGCCCGGCGGTGCGGCGGTGATGAGAGAATACAAGGACGGGACCATGAGCGAAAGAACGGTGAACGCTCAGGGGAAGGAGACCCTTGTACGCCAATATGACAAGGATGGGAATCTCGTTTCCACCGTCGAAAACCAATACGATGACCAAGGGCGTCTCACGGGCCGAACGGAACAAACGAGGCAGGCCGTGACGCCTGACGCGGCGGATGTTGTCCTTCAGGGGACGAAAGGGACACGCGTGACGACCGTGACAACTTCCTTCGCGGAAGGGGAGGCCACAGGAACGACAACAAGCACGACGACAACGTACAAAGATGACGCCGGTACCGTCGTTCGTACGGTGACCGAGACGCCGGCGACCGCGACGGAATCGGCGCGCACAGAGACGGAATCGCCGGTGACAAAAGAGAACCTGTCGTTCTTTGCTCGGGCCGCCATGGTGCTCCTTGCTCCCCTCGGATTGATTTTGCCGGGGGTCGGGCTGGGGCGGTGGATGCTCGCCTTCATTGCCATGGAGGGCGGCCGGGTCGTCACGACCGAGACAGGCGGCATCCGAAAGACGCAATATTTAAGCCGCGGCGGTGAAGTTCTCCTTGAAGTTCGTCAGATTCGAATTTCGGCGGGTTGGGTCACTGCTGCTGTCCTTTGGCGAGCGGGTTCCGAACGGCAACGTGTTCTTGACCCTCGGGCGACGGAATCGGTGCTCAAGACTTTCGGCAGATTCTTCCCCAGTTTTGGACTCGTAGCATCGACGTTTGGTGTAGATGCCGCTGCCCTGACTGAAATCGAAAAGCAAGGTGGTGTGATCGTGCGGGCCGTGTGGGAAGGGGCGGCGACGGATGCGTCGGGGCAGCGGGCGGCAGACGAACTGCAGCTGAAACCCGGAGAGGCATCGGAAGCTCTGAAGAAAAAGCTTGCCGGTGGTAGCGTTCAAACGCGGGCAGAGATGATCGACGGGGAGCTTGTCGTGACCCGGACCTATCGCGACGCGCAGGGTAACGTCGTCGTCGAAACGGTGGCGGAGTACGGGGAACGCGGCCTCCTCTCGGTCACCGCTCAGGAATTTACGGCCGAATCCGGCGAACTGCCGGTCCGGACCGCGATTCGCGACGAGGTCAATCCCGCCAAGTCGAAAGTCCTGGAGGTTCGAGGGGATCTGGAGATGGAAACGCATCGGGACGCCGATGGCAGCACCCGGACACGCGTCTATGACCGGATCACCGGTGATTGGGTGGGGATGATCGTCAGAGATTCATCCGGCAAAGTCACGGGGGTCACTTTTGCCGATAGCGAACGGGAGGCCGAAGCCTTTGCTGCTGCCGAAGCTGTCCAACAAGTGGGAGCCTATCCAAACTTGAAGAGCAAGAAGGAGAGAATGGCAGGCTTCCTCACCGGCGAAATCACCGTCCGGCTGGACGCCGAAGGCCATTACAGGGTCATCCTCTCGGAAGAATCAGTTTTTGGTGAGGGTGCTGCCTCTCTTGCGGCCGAAATAGCCAGACAGGCAGAAGAACTCGGCTCGCCCATCGGGACGGTTCAGGGTGAGGTGCTCGAGGCCCGGCTGAACGGCGCTCGCGTGACGCAATCCGAGTTTGGAAATAACGATGGGACGACAACCGAGGTCGTGACCGTCACCGACGCCCAGGGCAATCTGATTTATGAGATGAGGTCGAGCAAGGATGCCGATGGGAACGTGACCTCGACTACCTTCACCCGCTTCAATAAGGCAGGGGAGAGAATCAGCGAAATCACGCGAACGAGGCTGTCGGAGACTCAAGATGCGGTGACCGAGAGGGATGCCGACGGCAATGTCCGCACTGGAACCGTGACGTACGCGCTCGAAGGTGGTGAGAGATTGATCGTCTCGAGCGAATTTACCGTGCGCGATCGTTACAACCGTGTCGTCTCGAAGACGGCCAAGAAGTACGATCCGGCCGGCACGGTCACCGAGACGGTCACGGAACAATATGAAAACGGAAATTTCGTCAGCCGTATGACGCGCACGCGCCTTAGCGCCGAAGAAGATTCGATAGTCGAGGTCAACGAGGCCGGGGCGGTCATCAGCAGCAGGACGGTGAAGAACCCTCTGCCGGCAGCCAAGCCCGCTGAGGTCGAAGAAGCCGCCGCTGAACCCGAGCTCACGCTCAAGCCCTTGGAGGACACCACTCAGAAACCGGTGCAGGAGGCTTACCCTAATCCTGAGGCGGACCTTGCCGAGGCGCTGAGGAATGCCGGCGTCCGCGATGAGCAACTGAGCGACGCGGACCGGGCGGCTCTGGCCGCACAGTTGAGCGGCGCCACGGTCACGCGTACGACGGCCCGCGACGCTTCGGGTCGCGAGACGCAGACCGAGACGGTCAAAGACGCCAAAGGCAACGTCATCGCCGTGATTGTCCGCGAGGGCGGGGTGGTTCGATCAGCCCAGTGGATGAATGGAAGCCGGACCGTTTTTTCGGCGTCGCTTCCCGATGGAAGGCGGTTCGGGTCGAACACGGTGGCGATCGAAGACCCTGCCGCCATAGCCGGCCAAATCGCTGATGGGCTGGATGCCGACGGTGCGGAAATGACGCCTCAGGAGCGCGCGGCGCTCGAGGCGGCCCTGAAGGGCGGAAAGGTCATCGAAACGAAGGTCTACGACGCGTTTGGAAATTTGTTGTTCACGGACGTCGAGGTCGTTGGCGCCGACGGACGCACGGTATTCCAGGCGCGGACCGACGCGGATACCGGGGCCCAGGTCATGCGGTATTACCGCGGCGGCGTTCTTGCCATGACGCTTTACAAGGGAGCGGACGGCCGGCAGGTTCGTTTGATCCAGTATCGCGAAGACGGCTCAAAGAGGTCGGAGGCGACGATTCAGTTTGAGGGCGAGGGTGAGGACCGGCACGAGGCCTCCCGGTTAACCGTCGATCCGGTGAGCGGCAGCCGTGCCCGCAGAACGCCTCTTGCGGACGGAAGCGGCTATTTGACCGAACGCCTCGACAAAGACGATAACGTGATTTCGACGGAGCGCTCGACCACGAGCACATTGGGCGACTACGCCGAACTGCCGGCGGAGGTTCGCGCGGAACTCGAGGCAGGGCGGCTGCCCGAGGTTCAGCCGGAGCAATTTGCCGGCGCCAAGGCCGAAAGGACCGAGACGACGGCACAAGGCGGGAGCGTCTCGGTGCGTACTGTGTATACGGCGACCCGTGCCGATGGAAGCTCCTTTGTTCTGCTCGAGACTGTCGAGACGCAGAAGGCCGGCGAGGATTTCTTGACCCTGACGAGCGTTGGCGTGAGCGTGCCGCTCGTGGGGACTCAAGCCGCCGCCGATCGTATGAGCGCGGTGGCGTTGCGAGCAATGACGCCCGAGGAACGGGCCGCGTTTGATGCATCGCTCAAAGACGGCTATGTGACCGTCTCGATGCCTGTGGGTCCCTCGGCCGCGGCCACGCCCACCATGACTTACCATGCGAAAAACGGGGATGTCGTCCTCGAATATTCCGAACGTTCAGTTGAGGCCGGCAGGCTTCCGTCGGGAACGGTCAGGCAGTACCAAAACGGCAGCGTTGTCCGGGAAGCGGAAATTACGGGGTGGCCGCAAAACCAGTCGATCATCGTTCGCGACGCGAATGGCACTGAAGTCATGACGGGAAGCATTTCGTATACCACGGATGCAAGCGGTCGTGTGACAGTGACGTCCCGCTCGTCGGTTGATTCGGCCAGCAAGGCAAAGACTACGGAAACCTATCGATCGATCCCGCTCAAAGACGGTGCCGCTGAAAGCGAAATGATTCGATTGGCTGAAGAAGACGGGATGGATTTCCGTCAATTGTGGGAATTGGAAGCGGCCGGCTATCGTGAACGGGCTCTTGCTAATTTAACGAGGAACGAAACGACGACTGTCAACGAATCAGCCACTGAAAGGACTGTCTCGACGGTCGTTCGTGACATCAGCGGGAGAGCGGTGGAGCAAAATGAAAACCGCCGTGAGTTTAATGCTCAAGGGGAGGTGGTTCGTGAGACCCTCCGAGAGCTTGTCGACGGCCAGTTAAGGGTGGTGGAAGATAGTGTCCTTAACGCTGAAGGAGCATGGGACGTCACCACCTATGAGCGCAGGGCGCTCGAAGAAGAAGTCGGGGGGGAGGTCATTGAAACGGCCGAGGGCCCGATCGGGATGGAGGCGACCACGGTGACGGTCGGCGTTGAGGAAACCGCAACGACGGTGAAAAAGGACAAGGACGGGAAGGTGACCGGCACGGTCACAACGGTGACGGTGACAGATGTATCGGGCAAAGTGACGACGCAGACGGTCACGGAGAGGGATGCGGCAGGAGCGGTCACTTTGACACGAGGCGTCGAATACAAGGATGGCCAGGCGACGGGCCGCGTGACTGAGACGGCCGGCACGAGAACGACGGTGATCGAAACGGCGGCGGACAACACGAGCCGCAGAACGACCACCGATTCGACGGTCCCGGGTCGCACCCGAATCGAAGTGTTGGACGCAGAAGGGACGGTCACTTCTTCGGCGCTTACGGTCGGGGCTGTGACGAAACTTTCCGTGAGGAATGCTGACGGAACCTATCGGCTCGTGTCGGTGACCACCGTGACGGAGGAGGCGGGAGCGGAGGGTAAGGTCGTGCGCCGGGAAGTGGTCCTTGAGCTCGATGAGAGCGGGCGGACAGTCGCCCGGACGGTCAACCGTTATGATGCAAACGGCCAGCTGATCCGGGTCACACGCGGTACTTTTAACGAAGACGGCCAGCTGGTTCAAAGCACGACGGATGTTGTCCGTGCCGGAAAGCGAGAAACGGTTCGCACGCGTGTCCTACAAGATAATGGGAACTACGAGGTGACGACGACGCGCAAAGGAACGGAAACCGTGACTTATACGGACGCGAGGGGTAATGCGATCACCCCAGAAGCAGCGAAGGCAGAAGCGGAGCAGCCTGCCGTGGTTTCTGCCAAGGATGCTTTGGATCAGAGGGTGTTCGATGAAGTGATGCGTGAGGAGCTTGGGGATGCCTGGAAGACGCCGGCGAAGGAATCTGCAGCGGCGGCAGCCGGTCTCGGGTCGTTGATCCGGGCGCTCTTTGGCCGAGGGTTCCTCGGGACTCTGTTTAGTTTTATGCTGGCGCCTGTGACGATCATGCATGAGCTCGGGCACGTGCTCTTCGCCCTCCTGACAGGCATCGGCGTCGAAGAGATCGGCCTGCAAAAGACGGTGGCCAACCGTGCCAAGGTTCAAGCCTTGACCGATACGATCAATAGCTCGACCGCCTCGCTGAAGGATAAGCTCATCGCACGGCTGAAGCTGACAGCCTATTTGTCGGGCGGCATGGCCATGGACCTCGCTCTGTCCGGTCTGTACGGATTCGGTGCTCTTGCACTCCTGCTGGCGTCGGGTTCGGGCGTTCTGCTGACCGTCCTCGGCGTCCTGGCGCTGGGCCTCGCGGCCGCTCATCTTGTGAATCTCGTCGCAAGCCTCCTGCCGTTCCTGACCGGCGATCCGAATAACGACGGCCAGGCGCTCTGGGACCTCTGGTTTGGCGGCTCGACTGTGCGTGCTTCGTTGGCGGAAGCGCATGCCGGTCTTGGAGACATGCTCAGGGACATGAAGTTCTCGCGGGCGAGGAGCAAGCGCAGCTTCCTTGAGCATATCTTCTATCGAGTGTTTATGGCCCCGTTTAATTTTATCGACTTGCTGAATACTCCGCCTCTGCCCAAAGCTCTCGAGACCCACTACGATCGCCTCGGCAAACGCTTTGGCGCGGTCGAGGGCCTGATCAAGAGCCAGACGCCGCAGCAGATCGCGGACATGCTGCTGCGCGCCGCCGAACTGGGCGCCAACGAGCTGGTCTACACGAACAGCGAAGGGCAACTTATCAAGATCCCGCTGGGCGACTATTACTCGTACCTGTCCAATGTGGGCTCCGAACTGCAGGGCGATCTGACGAGGATCGAAGAAATTCGCAAGCAGCTTGACGATTCCGGCGGACTCCTGGCGGCTTTGTCCGCCAATTTTGAAGAAGCCGCGCGACTGAAGCTCGAGCTCGACTTCCTCATCCGCAAAGTCGCCTCGTTCTACGCCACCGTCCACGCAAGCGCACCGGGCACTCTCGATGCGGTTGCGCAGGCCGAGGAAACCGCCCGTCTCGAAGCGGAGGCGAGGGCGCTCCTTGCTGCAGGCGCCGGTATGCATGAGGAGCTTCGCAACCGCGCGAACAGGGCCGCGGCCTCCAAGTTTGCGTCCATTCTCGAAGGCTTCAGCGCCCTCACGCTCACGGAAGATCAGGCACGCCACGCCGAAGCTTACACGCGCAGTTTTGCGTACCTCCTCGGCAGCCTGAAGCAGATGGCCGCCAACGAGGGTAAGGATATCGGAAAGCGGATTGCTCAAATCGACGAGGCCCTCAAGCAAACCGACGCCGACCTCGAAACCGCGCGCAACGACGAGATCGCGCAGTTGGGCGCCCAAATTGCTGCATTGCAAACGGCGATCGATAGCGCCGAGAGTCCCTTGCTTCGTGACCAGTTGACCGAGGTTCGAGACGTGTTGGTTCAGCGCTGGCAAGACCTGAAGCACTCGAGGATGACGATGAGCGCCAGGGTAAGGCTGGAGGCCGAAAAGGCGGTTTTGACTGCCGACAAGAAACGGTTTGACGCCGTCCTTGAGAATGCGGCCGAGCACGCGCGCAATACCCAGGCGACGGCCGCCGAGGCGCTGAAAAAAGCTCAGGCGGCGCTGAAGCCTCTGGCGGAGGCCAACGAGAGAATTGACGCCAGGCTCGACGTTCAGATCTCCGCCATCGACAGGCAGCTTGCGGTGCCCTCGATTTCGGAGGACCGCAAACTCGAGCTCACCCGCGAGCGCGAGGTGCTTGTCCGGACCAAGGAGAGCGCGAAGCGGATCGCCGAGCTCACGGCAGAGCTCGAAACGGCCAAAGACCCGGAGAAAATCCGCGAGATCGGGGAGCGTCTCGAGGTTCTTAAACAAGTTCGTGAAGATCACGGCTATCAGGACACCGCGAAGCTCGAAGCAACCATCGCTGCCCTGGATCTGGCAAGCCGGCAGTGGGAACTCCTCGCGCTCAAAGCGGCGTTCGCCGAAGGGTCCCAGCCGGAGACAGAGCTTTCGGCCGAGGAGCGCGAGCTCATGGAAGGGTTCGCGGGCGTTCTGGGCGTGCACGCCGTCGTCATGGATGATGCCGGGAACCCTCTGACCCGCGGAGCTTGGCTCCTGAAGCTGCTCGCAGCGGCGGAGCAGGCGCAACTGGATCATGAGAACGGAAAAGTCAGGGTGGATCCGGCAACAGGAGCGATTCAATCTGTGCCCAAAGACGCCGAGGGCTATGCCTTAAGCGACATTCTCGCGTTCGTGGCTGTCCGCGCGGACCAGACTCTGATTCTCGAGCTGCTCGGCCTCGTCAACGGGATGACCGCCGGAGAGCTCACTTCTGACGGCGCGACCGGCGCGCTGATCCAGAAGATGCTCGCCAATGCGCACCTAAAAGATCCCATGGCTTTTGAAGAGCGGGCCGTCACGACTCTCCCCGACGGCTCGCAGGCTCCTCTCGTCGTGCGCGGCGCTGCCGCCACCTCGGACGGCGGATTCACCTACACGATCAAACTCCCCGATGGCAAGACGCGGCGTCTTACCCTGGATAAAAACCGTAAAGTTACCAAGGATACGATTGACGGCATAGACACGGCCGCTTCCGAGACCCTGACGGGCAAGACCGTCCGGATGAATGAATTCTACGAGGTTGTCGTTGGCGTAGATTTTGAATTCTCCGCGATTGTGGACCACCAGAACTATCACGCGGTATCGACCGACGGGCGCCATGAGGTGACCGTCGTTAACGGCATTGTGACCGAGCACAAGATGGGCGGGGCCGCCGCGCCGGCCGGAGTTTCGATGCTCGGAACCAAGGCCGCCGTGAGCGCTTCGCAGATCAAGTTGTCCCGCCCGGGCGCCCTCCAGTCCATGATCGATCATGCCAAGGCCCTTTTGGCGGCCGAGCAAAACAGCCTCGCGAACGATACCAGCCTCGATGACGCACACCGCGAGGTCAAAGAGAAGCATGTCGACCGTCTCCAGACGATGATCGACCGCCTCCAGACGCGGCTCTTTTTGAGTGATCCTTCGTCCGACGAGGCGACGGCGGGACTCGAAGCTATCGTCGCCAAGTACGACAAGGACGTGGACGATACCCAGGCGGAACTTGAAAAAGTACGCTCGGAAATGCTGGGCATTCAAGCCGAACTGGCCGGCTTGCGGGCAAAGGTACCGCCCCTTAAGGCGGCACAGATCCAGCGCCGTGACGAGCTCGAAAAGCAGCGAGACGAGCTCATGAAGCGATATGTGGAGGCGGAACGCAAGAACCAGGTGGCGGGTGAAAGCCTGACCGATATCTACGGACGCCTCGAAGCCGCATGCAAGGAAAGAGAGGAGATCGGGGCCAAAGCTGCTTTGCCCGAGACGCGGCGAGCGAAGGAGAAAATAGGCGATCCTGTTCCTCTCAAAATGTCTTTCACGACGCGTGCCGACGGGAGTACGGAAGCAAAGTCTGGGCCTGTCACCGTGATCTATGACAGCAAGGGCGTGGTTGTCAGCTCGACGGCAGGGAACGTTCGCGTCGGCGATATCGTCCGTCGGGACGGGAATGAGTTGCTCGTGTCCTCCAGGGTCATTGCCTTGAGGGACAAGGCACTCGATCTCGTTGCGAGGGTCAACGGCATGGATATCGCCATCGACGCTAAAGGCGTGCGCACGGTCGAGAACCGGCGGGCCAAGGCCGCTGCCGGCGATCCGGCCGCTCTCAAAATGTCGTTTACAACGCGTGCGGACGGGAGCACGGAAGCAAAGTCCGGAGCCGTCACGATCGTCTATGACCGCGAAGGCCATGTCCGCAGTTCGACGGCGGGCAATGTCCTTACCACCGATGTCGTACGCCGCGACGGGGATGAGTTGATCGTGTCCTCGGGGCCGGTGCTGCGTGCGGAGATAATCGCAAATGAGATCCGCAAGCTAGGAGAGTCTCTCGGCTACTCCGGGGATTATATTCCTGGAAAGGTGACGGTCGGCCAGCCGGTCAAAAATCAGGGGGCCGAAAAAATCTGGGATAAGGTCATCATCGTCGGCGCAGAAACGGACATTCCGGGCAAAGTCGGCGAGAGGATCCTCGGCGGCTATGACCGGAAACAGCTGGTCGAAAAGCTGATGAAGAGCAAGGGGCTTTCCAAAGCGGACGCTGAACTGCAGGCTGACGCGATGATCAGGCAGGATCGGGAGCAGATCATCGAGATGCTGATAAGGAACTATCCCAAGCGCTTCGACACCCGCGCCAAAGCCGAAGCCCGTGCCGACGATATGATCCTGGTGGCCCGTGCGATGACGAAAGCGTTCGAAATCTTCAAGGCGGCGAACGGGCCGCACCGCGATCATCTGACGAACTTTGAACGCGGCGGGGTCAATTACGTGGTGGCGGTTGCCAACGAATTCTTCATGCCGAACACCCTCCATGAGATTCCGACCGGCGTGGGAAAAACTTCGACGATCTTCAGTATCGTCAGCCTGCTCACGGCTGAACTGATCAATATCGACAAGGCTGAGATGAAAGCGGGCCGCAAGGGACTCCTGGAGCGGATGGGGAGGGTGAAGCCCGGTGAAACACGCAATAAACTCATTTTTGTCCTTCCGAATCCGGTGCTCTACATCCAAACCAAGGATACCAAGGACTACACGAATTGCCTCAAATTTCTCGAAACGGAGGAGGGCAAGCGGCGATTCAATCTCGACATGAAGGTTGCTTATCTCGATGAAGTCATTTTGAACAAAATCGAGCAGGGCGGCCCGGAAGCCCTTGAACTGCTCGAAGGTCTCGAAAATGCCAATGTCGTCATTGCGGAAGGCAAGGGTCTCGACTTCACGACGCTCAAGGTGAAGCACTCGATGGCTTCCAAAGAGGATTCGGCCGAAGCTCGTGCGCGGATCGAGCGCCTGCGCGTCGCGGTCTTCGTGAACAACATTTTCCTTCTTGATGAGGCCGACACGAGCTACGACGAGACGGGCGTTCAGACCTCCGGCAAAGCGGCCATGGACCAGAAGATCGGCAAAAACCAGGAGGCGCTCGAAACCCTCTTGACGATGAACGGGATCCTTATGGGGAAAATCGATCTCAGCGATGTCCTCAAGGATGAGAGCACAGCGGTCGGGATGAAGCTGCGCTCCGACAACAAAGAGGCCCGGGCGATGCTGGAGCGGCTTGCCAATGAATGGCTTGCGCTCGCGGGTCTCGACAAGCGCTCCGACGTTGCAGCCTTGCGGGACGAGGTAATGGAATTTTTGAAGGAAGCGCTTCCGAAAGAAGGCAAGGAGGCCTTCAAGGATTTCGTGGAAAAGCGGCTCGGAGAGATCAACGCGAGGAAGGCCAATACGGAGTCGGAAAAGAGGCTCCGCGCGGCTTTGACGGGGCTCACGGAAGCCGCGGGGGGTGACATGCGCCTCTCGGAGAAAGGGACGGCTCTCCACACGGCCATGGAAAAGACCCGGACGGAGCTCAAGGCGCTCAGAGGCGTTCGGCTCGGCGAGCTGTACGGTCCGGACAACCTGGATTTTATGCGCAGTCACCTTCAGATCACGGTCCGCCGCCGGGTCAAGGACCCCGTGACGGGTCAGTATAAAGTGGAAGCGTCCGAACCGATGGCGTATGACAAGTGGGACGGGGAAGGGACCATCGTCGACGTCGGGTTCCAGCTCGGGGACGGCCATAGCGAACAGGGGAGCTTGCTCGTCAAGGCCCTTGTCGCGGAAGTCTCGCACGAGTGGGGCTTGACGGAGCCGGAAACGGCGCTGCTGACGAAAGAGGACGACGAGTTCCAGCGCGGCCTCATGGACATCAAAGACATCCGCAAGAAGCGGCAGATGGAGGAGTTCAGGCGGTCGATGTCCGGCTTGGCCAAGTCGCTTAAGCAGTATTTTGGAAGCGACATTGCGCATTATATGGAGCTTGGAGCGCGTGACAAGAAGGGAACGGAGCTGGTCGGTTCGCTCGACGAATTCCAGAAGGAGCACATCCGCACGCTCTTGGTCAATCTGTCGGAGTCCGAGCTCAAGAGGATTTCCGCCGGGGAGGACCTCGATACCGTCGTCACCGACCGCTTGCGCCGGTCCCTGCTGCGCGACAGCTTCAACAAGATGCTCGAGATCGACCGCGCGCCCTCGCGCCAGGGGATGACGAGCACGAAGCCGCCGGTCCGCGAAAATCTGGTCCACCTCCAGCTGGAAAACTCCATCAAGGTCATCGCAAACTATTCGACGGCCCCCAGGCTCGTCCAAAGCGACCCCTACCTGCAGGCGTGGACCCAAATCAACGGGCTCTTCTACGCACGCAGTTTTATCAACGAGACGGCGGCGCGCCAGAAAATCGACGCCCTGTACAGCCGAGAATCCCTGGCGTCCCGCCGGGGCGGAATGATGGAAAGCATGTACGGCTTCGTCAGTAACGTCAGCTATTCCTCGGATTCGACGCGCAGCTCCCGGGGCGAGACGCTCGCCATGGCCGCCGAGGGCAATTCAGACCTCTCCGGATTTACGGGAACGGCCAAGCACACCAAGAAGCTCGGCGAAGATTTTTACAACGTGACGATTCAAAGCTACGTTTACGGCCGCGGCGCGGTCGACCGCATCGCCGAGGAAAACTTCGAGCGGATCACCGACGTCAAGGAGTTCACCCGCTCCGTCCTGCCGGATCTGGTCAGCGGCAAGGGGCTCAAGGCCGGCCCCAAGCGCGACCTGGCGATCTTCTGGGGGGTGCGCAACCTCGATGACATGACTGCGACGAAAGCCCGCCGGGACGGCGTCATCCAAGATCTTCTTGAAAAACACGGTTACGAGCAGGTCGTTTTTAAAGAGACGGAAACGAAGTGGGTGGTCTACCGGCTCGTGAACGGTGAACTGGTGAAGGTGGATGTCCCCGGGAACGTTACCTCGGATGAGGCGATCGGCGTCAATAACTGGCTGAAGCACCAGCCCTGGTACAGGAAGAACCGCACGGCCTTCTTCTTCAATTTCGGCGCGACCCGCGGCGTGGACGTGGAATTCACCGGGGATCTGCAGACGGTCGCCGTGGTGGACAATCAGATTGCGGCGTTCGAATTCGACCAGCTTCTTGGTCGCGACCGCGGCGTGAGGATCAACGGAAAGTTCCTGAAGGCGATCGATTCCGAGTACAAGAGAAAATTCGAGCGTGGGGAAATCACGATCGATGAGGCGGTGGATCTGGCGAAGCGTGGCGAAGGATTCACGCTCAATCCGAGTTCGAGCGGCGAGCCTGTCTATCATCCTACCAAAGTGGTGGTCTTGAGCAAGGGCTCCCAGCCGCCGCTCAAATCGGGCCAGACGGAGCAAACCCAGCGGATCGAGAACCCGTCGGCGAACGTGCCTATCGAGAAAAACGAGGAGCAGATGTCTGACGACGCCAAGTCCAATCTGCCCTATGGGTCCGTCAAGGACGAGTTCCGGCGCCTGATTCAAAGCAATGCCGACATCGCGAAAAAAGACATGTACTACAAGGGCATGACCGACACCCTGCAGGCCTTGCACAAGAAGTTCCTGTCAAAACTCATGATGGAAGCGGAGGGGAAGGGAGATGCCGCTGCGGAGGATGTTGTGTCCGAGGCTCTGCACAGGGGGCTCACGCAATACGAAGAGATGCTGTCGCATGACACGCGAATCCACGCCCAGCGCGGAAAACAGGGAGCGCAGGCACTCAAGGAAGAATTCGCCCGGTCGGTCCGCTCTCTCAAGGAAACGCGCGAAATGCTGAAGCAGGTGAGGAGCCGGAGCAATGCGGCCAAGGTCGATCACTTCATCGCCCAGATTGACACTTTGCTCCGCCGTCTGCTCGAGCTAAACAAAAGCCAGAAGGTCGGCGATTCCGAGACGGTGCTTCATTTCGGCAAGAAGACCACCCGAACCCTCTACGCTGATGAGGCGACAGGGCTTGAGGCCTCGGCGGGGACACCGCTCAGCCTGGAGGCGGAGTTCTACGGGGCGGTGGCGGCCGAGGATCTCGCCACGGCGCAAGGGCTTGCGGACCAGAAAGCATTCAAAGAGAAGCTTGCTGCTCAACTCGGCCTTGAAAGCGTCAGCCGTGTGACCGTCGTTCTCGAAAACTGCCTGGATGTGCACGGGAAAGTCAAGCAGGTCGCGTTCCTCATCGAGGGGCGCAAGGCGGACGGGACGTCAGTGAGTTCAGAAGTCACCTTCCGCAAACGCGCGTTCTACGAGCTCAACGACGTTGCCGACATGAAAACCATGACCGACGAGCAGGTCGCCGAAACTGATCTTCCCGAGGTCGTCGCCCACGGCGGCGGGACCAAGCATGTTGAGGCGATGAGCGCCGAGGACATGCAGGCCGAGCTCCAGCGCGAGGCCGGAAACGACCCGCTACTGGCCGGCTTGACGGCGGTCCAGATCGAGGAGATGCTCGCACAACTCGGCATGCCGAAGCGCGAGGCGATCAACGGCCATCAGCAGCTGACCCAGACGGAAATCGCTCTTTTGAGGGCTGTGCAAAGGACGTCTCGTGCCTCCCGGCGTATGGGCCATCATATTGCGGGACCGGACGATGATGAGCAGGAGATCATGGCCTCACAGGATCTTTTGCGGACGCTACGGGTTCTTCTGGAGCAAATGGGCTCTAGGGATTCCGAGGTCGGTGACGTGACCGATCCGACAGGGGCAACTAAATTGAATGCGCGGGTGTTGGCTGAACGGCTGAAGGAGAATGAGGAAGGGAGAGCTCCTCTTAGCCTGGTGGATATCCAAAATGTATGGAAATTGCTGATGGAAAGCGGCGTCCTGCCCTTGTCCGCGATTGACGACAACCTGTTCTCGAACATGAAAAATCTTGCGGATACGATCCGTGAGCTTCAGGACAAATATGGTCTCAATCCCGTACGCTCCCTCGGCGTGCACGGTGAAGAGGGCCTGCGTGCCGCGATGGCGACGGCACTCTCGAGCCGCAATCCCGGCATGGAGTTCAAACGGCGCTTCACCCATTTCAATTCGACGATCAAGCGCGAGGTTGCTCTGCAGGACGAGGAGCTCCGGCAGGCGATCCGCAAGCAGCTGCGCGACGCCGAGACGAAGAGGATGGAGAAGAAGTACATGATCTTCGACAGCGGGACATTTGCAAAGAACCGCCGGCACAAAGGAAAGGCGGGCCGGGTGCTCGATTGGCTGAACGAAAAGAAGGCTCGCTGGTTTGGGAGGCGGGTCTATGACGCCGAGGTGGGATTCAGGCGCGTTCACGCCTGGGACGCCTGGGCGCAGTGGGCGGGGATCAAGCTTCAGGCCGGTGACGACATGTTCCAAGCAGGCATTCTGAACGCCTGGAGATGGGCGGCCTCCTTCTTCGATCCCGAGATGCAAAGTCCAAAGGCGCGCAAGATGAAGAGCGCGGTGAAGCAAGCGCTGAAGGGGCTGCCCCCGGGTACGAAGAACTCCGAAAAGGCACAGCGAATCGTCGACGAAATGATGAGGGGCGCCGGCCAGACGTATTCGCCGGAACAGATCATGAGACTCCAGTTGGCCATTTTGGCGGATCTCGAGGCCAACGGCGGCAAGCTGTCACGCATGACGATGCGCCTCTTCGCCACCAAGCGCGGGATGGAACTCCAGGAGATCCTCCGGGCCCTTAGCGATGTCACGGATCCGCGCGACAAAAACGAGTTGGCCAAGAAGTTGAGAATGATGGGCGCCAATGCAACACCTTTAAGCGCCAAAATCCTCCGGTACGCGACGATCGGCGTCACGCTCGGTGCGCTCGGGACCATCGCCCTGCCGCTCCTCCTCGGGGGCGCCGCGGCGATCGGGCTCAGCGGTATTCTTGCGGCTTCGACATTCCTGACGACGTCCGTCATGATTGCCAAGATGCTATGGAAGCCCGAGGATTCGGGATGGAAAAAGGCGGGCAAGATCGCCCTCGCTGTTGGGGCCGCTGGCCTGCTAGTTCCCGTGGTTCTGACTATGGGCGGGGGTGCTATGGCCTCGTTTGCCGCAGCTCCCTGGCTCGCGGGCCTCGGAGGGCATGTGGCGGCCTTCTTCGGAGTCTACGGCGGCCTGCCGGTTCTGGGCGGACTCTTGACCTTTGCGGCCAAAGCGGGCCTGATGGCGCTGGTTTTTTCGGCGCCCGTGATGATCGGCAAGATGACCGCGGGGTCCTTCGTAACGCCCGACAAGCCGGACGCAAAACTGATCGGCAAGAGTTTTGGCAAGCGCATGAAAATGTGGCTGACGCAACAGAAATCCCAGCAGAAGGGGAAGGTGACCTTGCTCGAGGCCCTGACCGGAAGCCGCAGCCCTCTGAACTGGCTCGAAACGGTGCTCCTCTCGCGGCCGGCATCCCACCGGAGCGAATTGGAAGCGATCGGAGCGCTCGAGCAGCAGCTGGCGGCCGAGAAGACACGGCTGGAAGGAATCAATCAGCGGATCGATGAGCTTACTCGCTCCGTCACGCCCGTGCCGGATGAAATGTTAGATAACTGGATTGAGGCAAAACGCAATGTTGCTAATCTTCAGGGGCAGGTTACAGCCGCCGCGGATGCCTTGTTGGCTCAGGATACGCGAACGGGCGGCGGCTTTATGGAGAAGGTTCTATTCCTCCTTTCCGGCGGCTTGACGCGTCAGGATCGGATCCTGCGCCACATCGAACGCCTGAAAGACGAGGGCTTGGGTCGTGACGTGACTGACCGCATTGCCGATAAGGCGGCGGCCATGCACTGCGGCACGAACGCGGCTTGCATTGCGAAGTCACTATTTGCGGCTGATCTCGACATGTGGATGATGGTGGAGCACGCGGTAGAAACCGACCGGGGCATGGATCTGTCGAAGGGCAAGCTGGATCCGGCGACGCAGACGGCCCTCATGCCCGACGGTAGTCGAGTGCGGCTCGACCTCCTGGAAGGAGAAAAGGAGATTTCGACGGGGCTTCGCGCGGCGGCCGATCAGGACGCTCTCTCCAAGACAACCCTTCGGACGGCGACGGGTGAAAAGAATCTCAAGGTCGAAGCGCCCGTGGGCGGTGATGAGATGTACAGCGTCGACGGCAAGATGCTCGTGGACGGGGGGACGATAGAGATTGACGGAATTACCTACACGGCGCGTCTGCGCCGGCAGGGCGGCAAGCTCATGAGCGTCGTCCTGGAATGGGCCGGCAATACCTTCAAGGTCCGCCGCGGGGATGGAAAAATGGTCGACGTCACCGTGAAGCGGGATGAGAAAACCAAGGAGCTCGTTGTCGTCTCCGAAGCGGAATATACCACCGCTCTGCGCATGAGTCCGACGGAATCTCTGGAAGGCCGGGAACTTTCCACAGCGAGCGGGCCGGTGAGAGTGTTCAAGAAGGTCGTGGCCGGCAGGGAGGTCTTCTTCGTAGTCGACAACGGCGAGGAGAAGGAACTTCGCAGCAACGGCTCGGTCGTGATCGACAAGATTGAGTACCGCGTCAGCCTCAATTATATGAATGACCCGATGGGCCGCGCGTTTGTGGCCGGGGTCCAGCTCGTGACCCGCGCGGAAGCCCGCACTTCGGTAGCTGAGGCCGTTCGCGGAAATGAGGTCCAACTGCAGTTGCCCGACGCCGTCGTGAAAACCCGCCGGATGGAGCGTCAGAAAGCGATGCGTAATGTTTCACTTGCCCTCCATGACCGCCTGGATCCTGCCGCGGGCCAAAAGGCCCGTGTCCGCGCTGCACTGCGCGCGGAAGCTCTCAAGGCCATGAAAGGTCTTCTGCAGAACCGCGGCGCTGATCCGGTCAACCTCGAAGAAAAACTGGATGAGGAGCTCGACCGTCGTCCTATTTCGCACCTTCTGAACCTGGAACAGGTTCTCGACGCCTCCCGCAGGTCCGGTGCGACCGTCAGGGAGACGCTCCGCTTGGCCTCACCGGACATGGAAGGAAGCGTTATCGACGACATTGCCCGGATGGTCGAGGGAGCCCTCCATGATAACGGCGGCCGTTTGCCCGAAAACCTGGCCCGCGTGACCGTGAACGGACTCAAGCACCTGTCGTCCCTGACCAAGGCGGGAACCGGCTCGACCCTCGCGCAGATCTGGAAGGCCGCCGAAAACGCCCAAATGCTCGGCCACGCCGGCCTGCATGAGACCCTGATGCTCTTGGATCCGCGTTTCGGAGCCGCTCAATCGGAATCCGACAGGATGAGGACGTACATGCGTTTCATGCGTCTTTTCAGCCTGCTCCACGTCCTTGGAGTTTCGGGGAACGTGACCCTCGCAGAAATTACGGACTATCTCCTCGCCGAGGACGACCAAGTGGCCGAGGACAGCATCAAGACTCTGCTGAAGAACAAAGTCGAGATTCCGAGGAATCTGGCCAATGTCACTCCGACGCGGCGGGTCGAGCTGATGATGCGCTTCAGGAAGCACAGCCTTCTTGCAAAGGCCGAGGCGGCGGATGCGCTCAAACCTGCCGGCTCGCCGAAGACGGTCGAGCCCAGTCTGTTCGAAGAATTGTATGCTAAGGCGATGACGCTTGCGGACGGTAACCTCGAAGCGGTCAAGATGCTGCTCGCAGGACTTGGCCTGCATTACGACTTCCGCGTGGCCGCGCTCATGATCGAAGCGACCGAGAAGCGCTCCGAGGCCATTTTGGCCGAGATGCAGCAGGGCGCGGTTGCCCTGGCGCAGCGCGAGCTCGTCATGAAAGAGGCCGTGGAGGGCTTTGAAAATCTCATGGTCCTGCCCGACGCGAATTCCGAAGGCTATATGAAAGTCGCCGGCGGCAAAAACCAGAGGATCTTCCGGGATGCCGCCGGTCAGTTCTATACCTTTGATGCTCAAGGCCGCAAGCAGGTTCTCAAAGACGGAGAGCTGGCGGTGATTGACGGGCATGAATACCGGGTGTCCGTAACGGTCGATGCGGTTGCGAAGACCCGGACCCTGCGCCTGCGCAAGATGGGCTTGCGAGAGGTGGTCAACAACCTGCATTCGACCGACGAAGCCGAGCGCAAGGAAGCCGTCCGGCTCATTTTGCGCGAGCTCAATTCCATGTTCCTCGATCCTTCCACGGGAAGGCTGCTCGGGGACAACGAGCTTTTGACAGAGAAAGATTTGGAAGGCGTCGAAATTCTTGCAAAGCGCGCTTCGGAAATTCTCAACATACCGGCCACACGCGCCAGACAAAGCGAGCTGGCCCATCAGTATGCCCGCGCGGCCGGACGGCTGGCTCCGAACTCTGAAGACGAGGAGGCTGCGCGGATTCAGGCGAACGTCGAACATTTGGACGACCTCGGAACTCCCGATGTTTACACGGTGATGATCGTTCTACCGAAGGACGTCCAGGGCCGGCTGTCGAAAAAATGGAAAGCGATCGAGGAAGGGAAGTGGTCGGGAACCGTCACCGACGCGAGGTCTGCGTTCCATACCGCCATGAACGAGGACGGCACCGCCTACACGGATTCCTCGAGCCGTTATCTGAAAGACACGGGCGCCATCCGGACCTGGGATTCGCACGTCAACGTGTCGGGTCTCCACGAAGCCCTGCACACCCTGCATCCCAACGAAGGCAGCGTGGGACGGCGGGCCGAGGCGCACATGAAAGCGCGCATGCGGGAATTCGACGCCAGAATCCAGGCTGCCAAGCTCGACCGCAACGAAGTTCTCTTGAAGAAGCTCTTGGAGGAGAAAGATCGCGAGGAGCGCCGGATCAGAGCAGAAGGGAACCTGGTGGAAGAAATCCTGACGCATTATTCACAAAAGGACGGCAAGTTCTTCAACCCGGACCACAACCGCACATATGACAGCGACCACATCGTCTCGAACATCCTCAATTATATCGATGCCGAAAAGCGGGACGCCTACGTCCAGGGCGACCCCGTGCTTGCCCGCGAACTCGAGGCGAAGCTGAATCTTGCGATTCAAACGGTCATGCAGATCCGTGAAAAATATGGAAAAGCCATGGCCAATCGCATCATCCTCTATGCCCGGGAACTCGACGACATTATTCTTTGGGCGAATTGGATGGGCGATGAGACGGAGTTCAGAAGCAAGTATGCCGAGCTGACCGGAGCCTACGACGGTACGGCCGCGGAGATTGATCTCGGGCGCGATCCCAGTGCGCCGCGCGCCGGAACCCCGGAACCGCCGCCGGCCGTCCCCAACGCGCAATTGGACGCTGCGCGCAGTAACGCCGATTTTGAAACGAATCACGATGCGGCGCGTGAAGCCATTCAGAGGGATGCTGAGACCATCCGCAAGCGGCTCTTTGAGAGTGAATCGCCCTTGAGCGAGAGGGAGCTTGCCAGCGAGAACGATCTGTTGCAGGAGCTCCTGCGGGAAATCGACCGGCGCTTCATTAAGATGGGCAAGCCGATTTCACAGGATTGGCTGCGCCTGCGGACCGAGCTCTCGGGCCTTGTGGAAAAAACCGCAGAACCGATCTCGTATGATGTCGCCCGCCACTCTGAGCGCACTTCTGACCGCGCCACCGCGTTGAATGCCCGTTTGGCGGACATCGAGAACCGGATGCCGCGCAAGCCGGACACGGATACCACGACAACCTGGGTGATTGACCCCGCCAAAGAAGCGGCCGGCAAAGCGGAACTCGATGCCCTTCGCCTCGAAGTGGAGTCGGACGGGGAGCTCACCGATGCCGCCCGGGAAGAACTTCTGGCCCGGATCGATTTGGCCGGCGATTTGCGCCTCAAAGAGCGCGTTCGTGAAATCGATATGCGTCTTTCCCAGCCCCAGATTCTGGATGAAGCAGAATGGAAAACCATTCGCAAGGAGCTCGCGGATCTGTTGCGGCCGACGCCGGCGCGTCCGGAACTGCGAGGGCACCTCAAGAAGCGCATTCAAGGCATGCTGAAAACGCTCACACTCGAATATCAGGATTACGCGGTGCTTTGGATCGACCGAAGGATTGAAACGATCGCGAATTCGGTAGAAGCCGATGCCCGTTCGCTCGACTTCACGAATGCGGCGGCCATGGCGGAATTCAAGAAGCGTTTGGAAGACACCTGGAACAATGTCGAATTCAAAAAGTTGGAGGACCAGGTCAAGGCCCTTGATCCCAAGATCCTCAAGCGGTATGAAGAGCTGCATAAAACCAAAGGCGGAAAGGGAACCTCCGCGGCGGACCGCTTGGCGGAACTGAAAAATCAAATTCAAGATCCCATGATGGCCATCATGAGAGCGGCGATCTCGAGGATCCGCGACGCACGCAGCGAAATCACGGAAACGGTTTTTGATGATCCGGATGCGCCGGCCGAGAGCCAGAGCCTTGGGTTCAAAGCGAAACGGATGACCCGTGCCGAGTACGAGGCGCTGGTCAAGAGAATCGCAAAGCTGGCCGGATTGCCTGCGGCTCTCAAGGGGACCTTGGCGACGATGGCCAAGGATGCGTTTGATCAGTTTTCGGAATTGCTCGCCGGTCTCGGCCTGGACGCCGACGCGATTCTTTCGGGGACCGTGCCGTCACCGGCTGAAATGGATGCGGCGTATGCCTTGTTCAGCAAAAACGTCGAAGTGGCGTGGGTCGAGAGGGTCCTCGGCGCTCCGGTTCTTGCTGACAAAACCGCGATCAACGGGACGGAAGCCGCGAAAGCGACCGAGGCGGATGTCCGCACGGCATTATGGGGAGCCGTCGAGGGCGCCCTTCTGGTCGAAGGACTTCCCAAGCGCGGCGACACCGCCTGGAGCGGGGTACAGACGGCGCTCGAACCTTTCTTGAGCACAGAATCCAAACTCAAGCTTCAGGCTCTGCGGGATGCGGGCAAGATGACCGAATACGAGAACGCGCTCTATTTCATGCTCAAGGGCGTTCTACTTGCGACGTCGATGGATCTCGGCAAAATTGATTCGATGATGACGGATCTGCGCAAGGCCATTCATCAGAAACGGATGACCGCAATCGAGGCCGTCCTCGCAAAACTCCAAAAAGGCGCGCCGGAAACCGACCGAAGAGCGGCCATCGACTGGATCCTCGACAATATCGATGATTCCGTGGATCATCTCAAATCGACCCACAACCTTAACGCTAAATGTCTGGAGAACGCGTATTACAAAGATGGCGCGATCTATTTGGATACGAGCCACCTCCCGGCGGGCTTCCCCGTGCGCGGCCGCGGAACAGCGGTCTCAACTCCATTTGGGCGGCATCAGGATTATATCCGGTTCACGTTTATGCCTCAGCTGGCCAAGCCCGACGTTCGGACGCTCCATCATGAGGTCGTCGGCCACGACTACGAGAATCTCGAGACCGAAGATTATGACCGCCGGATCGCCGGGACGCTCATCGACTACGACGCGATGAGTAAGTTGGAAAAGGAGGCGTGGGAAGAAGACTGGATCGCAAGCCGCCTTAAAGGCGAAATTCACGCCTTCGGAATCGAGGTCTACCGCAACGAGAGCATCACCGGAGAAGCTGACGAGGCTGCGCGCCTGGCAAAATGGTACGGACACTGGGATACGACCAAGCAGTCCCTGCTCGGGCGGTCGTATCTGGAGAACTTCCTGGATACTGCGGCAAGGAAGATGCGGCTGAGCGAGTCCGAAACAAAAACGTGGCAAAGTTCGGTCCGCCAGCGGATGTACGGGCGCATCGAGAAGGCCGTGGAGCATCTCGCGGCCCGTCAGCCTTGGGAGGGCGCGGTCGGGGCGTGGGACGCGGCTGAAAAGGCCTTCCATGAGATGGTTCTGACCCGTTCACTCGACGAACTGGCGATGCTGGACGCCAAAGCCTCAGGCGACACGGCGCTCGGCTTGGCCAAAAAACTTTTAGATCAGCTCAAACTGACGATGCCTTCTTTTGCGGCCCGCCATATGGATATCATGCAGGAGCTGCTCGAGATCCAGGGCCAGAGCGGCAGTGAGCAGGCCGTGATGAGCTATGTCGTCGAAACCCTGCGCAAGGCCGGCGTGCCGATCAAGCCGTGGCGCGCGGACGGCCGGTGGACCGACGATGCCGGCAACCTCCTGATCGAAATCGCGGGGGATCCCGCTTTGGAGCCTGTGCTCTTGTCGGCCCATGCGGACGTGGTCCAGCAGGTGACTCAGGCGGGTTCCTACGTCGACGAGGAAGGAAATCTGCGGGCCCGCGACGCAAATTCTGCCCTCGGAACCGACAACCGGGCGTGGTTGGCATCGACGTTGACGATGGCGTCCGAAATCGCAAAGTTGGGCAAGAAACACGGGACGATCAGGATCGCGATTACGGTCAGAGAAGAAATCGGCCATGTCGGCATGGACCAGATCGATCCGTCCTTCTTCCTGATGCCTGACGGCAAGAAAATAAAGAATGCGATTTTCGGGGATTCCCAGGCCGAGTATATGAACGGGAAGGAAGACGTGGACGGCAATGAATTCAACGAAAACCTCAATCCCGATCATGTCATTGTTTACAGCGCGGATCGCGATGCGCGCATTGCGCAGTTGCGAGCCATGGCTTCCGCAAAAGGTGTCGCATTCTTTGACGGCACGCAAGCCGGCTATCAGGTGGACGCGACGACGCGCTACCCGGATCTGGCCGGCGATTTCGGTTCGGCTTACTACCGCTATGGCGTTGAAAATGTTTATAACTTCGGCGACGGCGGAACGGGCGCTCACGAAACCGGCGAGCGCAGCAGCCTCGGCCGCAACCTCCGCCAGACGATGACGGCCCTCGATCTCGTGTCGCAGATCCTCGGCCAGACGCGTTCCGAAATTCGGGGCGTCGAACCGTTCGCCGCAACATTCCCCGAAACGGCGATGGCAGGGGCCGTTGCGGGAGCGCCCGAGGGCCTCGCAGCGCCAGCGATTAAGTTGGTGGAAGCGTGGAGGACGCAAGTGCCGGTAGATGTGCGAAGTGCACTCGACGGCCTGGCGGATCCGAGCCTGTACCGCGAATTGCAGGGCGCCGTCGGAAAATTCGTCGCGGACGGCGGGAAGTTCGACGTCTATGACGGAGCCCCGGCTTCCGAATATGCGCCCAGGTTCGAACAGCGCCAGCTGGCTTATTTCGATGCCGGACGGAATTTGATCGTCCTCAACCGGCCGGCGTTGCGGACGTTCTATGTGCCCGAGCTCGAAACGGATCCCGAGATCCTTGCGAAGTACTACCGCGAAAACGTGGCCATGGCGCTTGGCCATGAGTTCTCGCACGCTTCGCCATTGGCGGAAAAGGTCCGCGCCGAACTGAGCCGCCTGGCGGGCGGCCAGCAAGTCCTCTCCGACGAGCTTGAAGAGGCCCTCGTCGCTTATCCGGCCACCGCGGACTACGCGCGCCGGATCAACCCGCGGCGGTTCAACCGAATGATCGACAACATCGAGCGGATGTATCAGGCACTCTTTGCCGGCGCCGAGCCCGATCAGCTTCGGAAATTCGCCCAGTTGTTCGGCATCGAGACCCTGATGAGCCGCCTCGATTCCCGTGTCCTCGTGGTCGGCGCGCGCGCACAGAACAATCTGCAGGTTGGATCGCCCGAGGCGGGCCTGCCGGATACCTTCAAAGCGGTCAGCGCCGATGCCCTCGCGGAAACCATCAACAAGTTGGCTCAGTTTGTGCTGCCCGACAACATCCTTGTGGTGGTCCACGATCAGGATGACGTCGCGAAGGTGCAGGATCAGATCGGCCGGTCCAAACTGAGGGGCAAAGTCCGCGTGGTGGTCGACAACACGAATTTTGAGGACGACCGCATGCGCCAAGTCGCGGCGGCCGGCCTGGAACTTGCCTCGATCATCGGTTTGGATCAGTTGATGAAGGATACGGGTAAGCTCAACAGAATTTCCCTCAGTGAAATGCTCAGCATGATTCCTGTCCTCGGCATGCTTGCCCGCGCCATCGCCGAAGCCGCCGTCAAGACCTCCGCATAAAAAAGTAGCCTGTCCCCATTTATTTATGTATACTTCGCAAGGCATACAAAAGTATCATTGACAACAAAAGAGATCCAAAGGTAGCGGTGTATCTATGGAAGGTCAGGAAAAGAAATTGTACACGACCCACGAGGTCGCAAAGCTTTTGGGGGTGACGCCCATTACAGTGATCCGCTGGATCGAGAGCGGCAAGTTCCGGTGCTTTACGACCGTCGGGGGCCACCGTCGAATCGCCCACGATGACCTGGTGCACTTTGCTCAGGCCTACAACCTTCCGTGGCAGGGCGATGAAGAGCTCAATGCGCGCAAGGAGTTCGTCGTGCTCGCGGTCGACGACGACACGGACGTCCTCGATGTCCTGCAGGACATGCTCTCGGACCTTGCGGGTGTCCGCCTGCTGAGTGTTTCCAACAGCTTCTCGGCCGGCGCCAAGCTCGTGGAGGAGCATCCCGACCTTGTGCTCCTCGATTTCATGATGCCCGAGCTCGACGGCTTCGAGTTCTGCCATTTCATGAAGCAGGACCCCCGCTTCAAGGACATTCCGATTATGGCGGTGACCGGGCTCAAAGGCGACGAGGAGATGAAACAGATGAAGGCCTCCGGCGTCGACGAGATTTTGCTCAAGCCCTTCACGCAGGACGTGCTCGTTAGCAAGATCGAACATTTCCGTCAACGCAAGGCCGCGGGCCGCGGGCCGCGACGGCCGTGACGCTTCCGCTCTATTCCGCATAACTATGGCAACGCCCTGGTGGACGAACTCCTATCTGATTTTCAACGCGGCCGGTTTTTTGGTTTACGGATCGCTGTTTCTGTTGATGTTCCGGCGCCTTGCCCGCAAGTCGAGGGATGGGCAGGAGCCTCCGGCGCTTTTTGCTCTTTGCCTGCTTCCCTTTTTTGCCCTGATGTTTTTTTACAACGTGATCGGTGAACTCTGCTGGTTCCGTTCCGAGGTCAACCCGGTCTTGCTCGCGGCCGCTTTCGGGCCGCTGGCCCTTCTTTACGTCAAACGCCGTCAAGTCTTTCTCATGCCGGAGCAGTCGACTGAAGCCGTCCGGAAGTTCGACAAGATCAAGGACGAGTTCGTGACCGTGGCGAGTCACGAGCTGCGCACCCCGCTTGCGATCATCAACGGCTTTGCCGAAATCCTGGTCCGCGAAAAGCTGGGGACCCTGAACGAGGAGCAGAAGCGGCGCGTCCGTAAGATCCTGATGCAGGCCCAACGGCTCAACCGGATCGTCGACAACCTGCTGGACCTCTCGCGCATTCGTTCGGGCAAGATCGAGATCCGGCGCGAGGTGTTCGACCTGACGCCGGTCCTCAAGTCCTGCCTCGACGACCACCAGGTGGTTTGCTCCCAGCAGAAGATCGAGCTGGTGGATCAGCTGGCCGACGTCATGCCGGACGTGGTCGGGGACGTGGAGCGAACGATGCAAATTGCCGTGAACCTCGTCAATAACGCGGTCAAGTACACCCACCCCGGGGGCAAAGTCACGGTCCGGACCGTCTACGACAAGTCGAAGGACCGCGTGCGGGTCGAAGTGGAAGACACGGGAATCGGGATCGGCCTCGACAATCAGCCGATGATTTTTAAAGAATTTTTCAGAGCCACCGACGAGCACTCCCGCAAGTACGCGGGCAGCGGGCTGGGCCTGGCGATCGTCAAGCAGCTCGTCGAGGGCCAAGGCGGCGAGGTGGGCTTCCATAGCGAAGGCCTCGGCCGCGGCGCGACCTTTTTTTTCACGCTTCCGACCTCGGCGCCTGCCAGGGCGGAAGCTAAACCGAAATCGGTATCGATAGCGAATTGAATCCGGAGGAATCCCTAAAATGAACCCGTCCACGATTGCCATTCCCACGCTCGAACTTGCGACTGCCGGGCAAAGCCCGTGGCTCGATCAAATCAGCCGGCGGCTGATCGAAAGCGGTCGGCTGCGCGAACTCATCGAAGATTACGGCCTGCTCGGCGTGACCTCCAACCCGTCGATTTTCGAAAAGGCGATCGGCGCCAAAGACGGAGGCTACGAGCCTGACATTCGCCGGATGGCGCGCGCGGGGAAGTCTCCCTTTGAAATTTACGACGCCCTCACGGTTGCGGAAATTCGCTCGGCTTGCGACCTTTTTGCAAAGGTCTATCAATCTTCGGGGGGAGAGCATGGGTTTGTGAGCCTGGAAGTGATGCCGTCCCTTTCCCGCGACACCGCAGGCACGGTGCGCGAGGCCCTGCGCCTTGCGGCCGCCGTGGGACTTCCCAACGTCATGATCAAGGTCCCGGCCACGCCGGAGGGCGTGGCGGCTGTGCGCGAGCTGATCGCTCGCGGCGTGCACGTCAACGCGACGCTGATTTTCTCCGCGAAGCAGTACCTCGCCGTCGCAAAAGCTTATCTCGACGGGCTCGCGGCCTTCGCGAAAAAGGGCGGAAAGCCGGGCAAGGTCCGCTCCGTCGCCAGCGCGTTCGTGAGCCGCTTTGATTCCTTGATTGATAAGAAGCTCGATGCGATGGTCGCTCCGGCGATGGACGACCGGTCCCGCGAGCGCATCGCGGGCCTTGCAGGAAAGGCCGCGATCGCGAATTCGAAGATTCTTTTTCAGGAATTCAAGAAAATTTTCCACAGCGAGCCTTTTTTGTCGCTGGCCGAAAAGGGCGCTCATCCCCAGAAGCTGTTGTGGGGCAGCACCAGCACCAAGAATCCGGCCTATCCCGACCTCCTCTACGTCGAGCCTCTCGTGGGGTTGGGCACGGTCAATACGATTCCGCTCGAGACGCTCGAAGCCTTTATCGATCACGGCCATGTCCACGCCGGCAGCGTGGAGGAGAACGTCGAGGAAGCCTATGAGACCGCAGGCTGTTTGAAGGCGCTTGGGATCGATCTGGCCCAAACCGGAGAACTTTTACAGCAGCAGGGGGTTCGGGCTTTCAGCGACTCCTTCGACCAGCTGATGAAGACCATCGAAGTCGCGCGCGAGGCTGCCTTGAATACGAAGGGGGGGCGCCGGAAGGCTGTGACAGTTTCCGTCAGCCATGGCGCCCAACGGCGCGCGAGCTCCGTGGATGCCGCGGCGCGCAAGATGACGAAGTCCGGCTTTCTCGCCCGGTTTTTGGCGAAGGAGCCCGCTCTGTGGAAAAAGGACCCCGAGCACCAGGCCGTGATCAGGAACCGCATGGGCTGGCTTGGCGTCGCCGACTGGATGCGGGGGCAGTGCTATCTTCTGGATCTCCTGAAAAAGGATGTCTTGCAGGGCAAAATCCGGGACGTCGTCCTTTTCGGGATGGGCGGGTCGAGCCTTGCGCCTGAAGTCATGAGCCTGATCTGCCGTCCGGCCAAGAAGGGCGTGCGTTTTCATCTCCTGGACACAACCGATCCGGGAACGATCGCCGCCGTCGAAGCCGCGATTGACCTTTCGCACACGCTCTTTTTGGTCGCGAGCAAATCCGGCTCGACGATCGAGACCCTGTCGCAGTACCGTTACTTTGCGGCCAAAGTCCGGAAATTACACGGAAGCGATGTCCTGAAGTGCGGAGCGCACTTTGCCGCCATCACTGACCCGGGTTCCGGGCTTGAAGCGATGGCGCGTGAAAACCGTTTCCGTTGTGTTTTCCTCAACCCTGCGGACATCGGCGGCCGGTATTCGGCTCTGTCTTTTTTCGGCCTCGTGCCGGCGGCCCTCATGGGGATCGATTTCCGGCGCCTGCTTGCTAGCGCGCTCTCGGTTTCGGAAGCCCTGCGCTCGCAAGGGCGTGTGGCTTCGAATACGTCGCTTGCGCTTGGAATCTGGATGGCTGAATGGGCGCGCTCAGGCGCCAACAAGCTGACCTTCGTGATGTCGCGCGCTCTTGCGCCTTTCGGGGCCTGGCTCGAGCAGCTCATTGCCGAGAGCACGGGCAAGGAAGGCAAGGGGGTTGTTCCGGTGGACGGGGAGACCCTGGGGGGGGCCGAGGTGTACGGGAAGGATCGCGCATTCGTGAGAATGCGCTTGGCGTCCGAATCGCCGAAAGCGGACGATGCGAAAATCCGGGCGCTCAAGCGGGCAGGGTTTCCTGTCGCGGAATTTGTGTGGCCGGATGCCTTCGCCCTCGGTGGAGAGTTCCTGCGCTGGGAAATCGCGACAGCAGTGACATCGGCCCTGCTGGGGATCAACCCTTTTGACGAACCGAACGTTAAAGAGGCCAAGGACAACACGGCTCTCATCCTCAAGCAGCTGGCCGCCAAGGGGAAGCTGACGGGCTTGAATCAATTTCGTCCCGTGACGTCCAAGACTTCTGCGGGATTGTTTTGCGCGAAGATCCGCAAAGGATCCTATTTGTCGCTTCTCGTTTACGGCCCCAGGACGCCGGAGTTCGTGGCCCGGTTCAACCGGCTCCGCGACCGCCTGAGGGACGCCCTCAAGGTGCCCGTGCTTGTGGGGTTTGGGCCTAGGTACCTGCATTCGATCGGACAGCTTTACAAGGGCGGCCCGAAGCAGGGAGCGTTTATCGAGCTGCTGATCCAGGGAAAAAAGGATCCGTCGGTTCCGAAGGCGGGCTACACGTTCGGGCAATTGATAAGAGCACAGGCGCTCGGTGACCTCAAATCGCTTCGTGACAAAAAGCTTCCGGTGCTGACTCTGGATCTCGGGAAAGGCGAGCCGGAGGCCTTTGAAGCTTTGGAGAGGCAGCTGGGAGTCGAAGGATCGGGAAGAAAAAAGGAATGAGCAAACTTAAGTACCCCCTTTTCGGGCTTTGTTTCGCTCTCGCCGGCTGGGGATGCGCGGGAGGTCCGTCTTCGGTCGTCCGCACGCCCTATCCGGTCACCGGACCGGTGTCGGTCGTCGGACCGACCGCCGTCCGCGCGCCGCATGATGTCCGTCACGTGGTGGGGCCTTCGGAGACCCTCTGGCGAATCGCCAAGACCTACGACGTGGACATGGAGACCATCCTGAAGGTCAATCACCTGAAGGATTCCACAAGCATCCGAAGCGGACAGACGCTTCTGATTCCCAACACGCAGGGCGCCAAGCAGCTTATTCCACTTTATCCCTCGCAGCGCTGGACGCATATCATCGTCCACCACACGGCGACCGATAAGGGCGATTCCTTTACGATCGACGGCCTTCATCACAAGCGCGGGTGGGACCGGGGGCTCGGGTATCACTTCATCGTCAATAACGGGACCTCCGGCAAGGAAGACGGCCAGATCCAGGTGGGGCCCCGCTGGGTCAAGCAGCTCCCCGGCGCGCACACCAAGGCGAGCAATATGAACGATCACGGGATCGGGATCGGAATCGTAGGGAATTTTAGCGAACACTTCATGACCGAAACCGAACTCTCAGCTATCGTCTTTCTGGTGAAGACACTCCAGCAGTATTATCACATCCCGGACCAGAACGTGATGGGACACAGAGACGTCCCTGGAGCGGCGACGGAATGCCCGGGCAAGCTTTTTCCCTGGCACGAGTTCAAACGCCGCATTGCTTCATGAGGTTGTCTACCGCGGACAAGCCGGCCTTTCCTTCCCTCGGGGGGAGGGGGGCCTTGTGGGCTTTCGGTGTTTTTGCCCTCGCAGGCCTGGCTTGCTATGCCAATACGTTTACCGCGAGCTTCCATCTTGACGATCTTCTCCAGGTAGCAGGGAACAAGGCTCTCCGGGATGCGTTTGATTTTCCCGCCCTTTGGGCTTTGGGCAGAACCCGTTTTCTTTCCTGGTTTTCGTTTGCGGTGGTTTACCAGTATTTTGGAAATTCGCTCCTCGCGCATCATGCGATCAATCTTGCGGTCCATGTGGCCGCGAGCTTTACGGTGTTCCGCATCGCGATGACTTTGCTGCAAATCCTGAATAGAAAAAATAGCGGCGCCCCTTCGGTTCCCGAATATGAAACGGCCCTTTTCTGCGGGCTCGTATTTCTTTGCCACCCTCTGCAAACCCAGGCGGTCACCTACATTCTGGAGCGAAGGGCCTGCCTGGCGGCCCTTTTTTTTCTGCTGGCAGTTTATTTTTTTCTGCGCCTGCGCATTTCCGGCAGAGCTCGTTATCTGCCGCCGTGCCTTCTTTTCGCGGCCGCCGGTATGTTGAGCAAGGAAAACGCCTATTGCCTCCCGGCCGTGCTTGCCTTGTGCGAGGCCGCCTTTTTTGCCCGCGGCCGCCGGAGGTTTTTGAGGAACCTTCTGATCCTGATTGTCCTCAGCGGAGCCCTGTTTTTTGTCAGCTACTGGTTCCTCTACCGTCAGGAAATCTTGCGGGTCGGGTTGGGACCTTGGACCCATGCGGGTCGGGATACGCCGCGCCTGGCGTACTTCGCGACCCAGGGAAAAGTTGTTTGTGCTTATCTTCGCCTTTTGTTTCTACCCTTGGGCCAAAACATCGATTACGATTTCCCGTTCTCCCGAGGGCTGGGGGAACCCGCCGCGCTTGTGGCATTTATTTTTTTGGCGGGACTCGCCGCTCTGGCGGTTAAAATGTTCTCGAAGGAGCGTCTCCTCAGCTTCGGTATTTTTTGGATCCTCATCACGCTCGGCATCGAATCAAGCGTCATTGTGCTGCGAGACGTCATGGCGGAGCACCGCTTGTATCTTCCGATGGCGGGTTTCACGCTTGTCTTGGCCGTCCTTCTTCGAAAGTGCTTGAAGGCTCCGCAATTGCTGCGCGCCGCAGGCCTCCTCCTTGTGATCGTGCTGGGCTTTTTGACTTTCGCACGCAATGCCGTGTGGGCGAGCGACCTGACGCTCTGGGGCGATGCCGTCAAGAAGTCGCCGCGAAAGGCGAGACCCTATCTGGAACTCGGAAACGCGTACAGCAACCGCAGTGCGAATGCGCAGGCGCTGCCGCTCTACCGGAGGGCTGTGGAGCTCGACCCCCGATGTGCGCAGGCTTACTCAGGCCTGGCGTTGGTCTATCACCGGCAGGGCTCTCTGGAGGATGCCGTTCGAAGCTACGAGAAGGCGATCGAGCTTGACCCCGGCAAGGCCGACTTCTATTTCGGGCTCGGGATGGTTCTTCAAGAAAAAGGCGATATCAAGAATGCCGCCCTGGCCTATCAGAAAGCGGTCAAGCGGTCGGACGATTTTCCCCAGGCTCATAATAATCTGGGAGTGATCGATAATGCGAACGGACACCCGGAGAGCGCGATGGGGCATTTCCGCCGGGCCATCGTGATCCGCCCGGATTTCGCGGACGCCTATTTCAACATGGGCCTGAACTTCGCGCAGCAGGGGCAAATCCGGATGGCCGTCCATTATTGCCTTCAAGCGCTGGAGCACGACAAGCGTAAGGAGTCGTATTACAGTCAGCTTGGCGTGCTCTACGGCAAAAGCGCAGAGTACGAAAATGCGCTCAAATACCTGCATCTGGGGCTAGGCCTTTTTCCCGACTCCGCGGACATTCACCGGAATTTGGCCATCACGTACTTCAAGGCGGGAGACCTAGAGTCCGCGAAGACGCACATCCGCGAACTGGCGAGGCTGGGCCAAGGGGACGCGGCGTCCGCCCTGGAACGGGCCATGGCGTCGGAAGCGCCCGCCGGAGACGCAGCGCGAGGGGGCGCGTCATGAGTCCCGAGCCCAAAAATATGAAGCAATTTGTCCTTCAAAACGCAGGGCAGATGCGTGTCGAAGACATGGCGGCCCGGTGGGGGGTTAAGCCGCGCAAAATCAAAAGGATTTTGGATGACCTCAAGGCCAAGGAGAAGATCCGTCCGTTTCAGAGGATCTCGTTTAAAGAGGCCGGAGGAAAGCTTCCGGCGGACCGGATCCTTTGGGTGGCCGCTCTTCTTGTGTGGGGTGCCCTCATCTATTCCAACATCTTTCATGTCCCCTTTGTCTTTGACGACAGGACCAGCATCGTCCAAAATTATTTCATCCGCAGCTTCGGCAGGCTAGGCTGGTATTGGCAAAACAACCCGTCGCGAATGATCTCCTATCTGACGTATGCGTTGAATTACCGGATCAGCGGCCTGGAGGTCACCTCCTATCACGCGTTCAATCTGATCGTTCATCTGGCCACCGGCCTTTGCGTGATGGGCATCGTTCTGCTGCTGTTCAAAACGCCGCGCATGGCTCAGGAGGCAGCCGCAGGCGCACCGACGGAGGGACCCGGGACGCCCTGGCTCGTCGCTTTTTTGTCCGCCCTTATCTTTGTTTCGCATCCGCTGCAAACTCAGGCGGTCACCTACATCGTCCAGAGGGACGCGTCGATGGCGACTCTTTTTTATTACCTGACTCTGTGGCTTTACGTGCGATTCAGGGTCACGAACCAGCCGTGGGCGTTTGCGGGCTCCTGCCTGAGCTGCTTCCTGGCGATGTACACCAAGCAGATTTCCTTCACCCTTCCGATTGCTCTGGGCTTATTCGAGGCTTGTTTCATGGCGCATGACCTGCAGAGTTTTCGCCGCGGCTCGCGCTGGCTGCTGCCTTCGTTCGGGGTCCTCGTGGTAGTCTACTTCCACATGTTCCACCGGTCCGTGATGGAGTCCGGAGTCGCGGCTCAAATGCAGGAGGCGCGCGAAATTACGCGGGCCGTTTATTTTATGACGCAGTTCAGCGTGGTGTGCACCTATCTGCGCTTGCTCTTCGTTCCTCTGGGACAGAATTTGGATTATGATTACCCATTGACCACGAGCTTCTTTACTTTTCCGGCCTATGCTTGCGCGGGGCTCCTGCTGGCCGTTGCGCTTCTTGGCGCCGTCTTGTGGAAGAAGGGGCACCGCCTACCTGCTTTCGGGATCTTTTGGTTTTTTCTCACCCTGAGCATCGAATCCTCGTTCATTCCGATTCGGGACGTCATTTTCGAGCACCGTCTCTACCTTCCGATGCTCGGATTTGCAATTTTTATATCGTGGCTCCTTGTCCGCCTGTTCGGCCGCGCCAAGAAGTTTTCCGCAGTCATGCTGGCCATCGGGCTCGTGCTGGGCGTCTTGACCTACACGCGCAACGCGGTATGGGGCTCGACGGTTTCGCTGTGGACCGATGTGGTCAAGAAATCGCCGAACAAGGCCCGCCCCTACGAAAATTTGGGCATTGCCTATCAGGACGCGAAAGATTTCGAAAAATCCAGGGAATGCTACGAGAAGGCCCTGGCACTTTCTCCCGGCTCTCTCGAGGGCTACGTGAACCTCGGGTTTTTGTTCGAGCAGATGATGGATTACAAAAACGCCCGCCTGAATTACGACAAGGCACTGGCCTTGAAGCCCGGCATCGCCCAGCCGTACGTCAACATGGGGCGATTATCCGCGAACCAGGGCGACCTCGACACCGCGGAGGCCTATTTCCAGAAGGCGCTCGAAGTAGAACCCCTTTCGGTCAAAGCGGTCCACGATCTTGCGGTGCTTTATAACCGGCGGGGAAATGCCGATAAAGAAATTGAGTATTATCAGAAGGCCATCGAGCTCGACCCCACGTTCAAAACGGCCTATCGAAATTTGGGCATTGCGTTCGGGGTCAAAAAGGACTATGCGGCCTCGGTTCGCTTTTTGGTCAAGGCGGTAAAGCTGGACCCCGGCAATTTGGATTATATTTACAATCTCGGCGTTGGCTACGCCAAGAACAAACAGTTTGACCTGGCACAGCAGCAAATCGACCGGCTGGCCGCGGGCGGCGATGCCGCCTCGGCAGAGAAACTCCGCGGGGTGCTGTCACGGAGCCGGCTGGCGTCTTAGGTTTTTTATCACGGATGGCTTGAAACATCGTTCCAATAAGAAAGGATGGCAGCATGAGCACAAAAATATTCGTTCGAACGACTTGGATGATTGCGGGCGCCTTTTTGGCGGTGAGCGCACTTGGGATTGCGGCTGAAACGGTGCCGGACGGAGTTCAAAAGAGATATTTTTCGGACGGCAGGGTCCGCGAAGAGGCGAACTATGCGGGCGGCAAACGGGACGGGGTGGCCCGGCAATTTCTTCCGACGGGTGAAGTCGCCTCCGAAGCTTTATATCAGCAGGGGACGCTGCAGAAGATGAAGGTTTTCAAGCTCGGAAAATTGGCCAAAGCCATCGATTATACGGCGCACACTTTTACCGAGTACTCTCCGGAGGGGGGCGTGACATTGGAGGCTGTCTGGACCGGCCAGGACGGAACAGCGAGATCCCTCGATGATGCCGGAAGGGTCCAGAGCACGACGGTCGTACGCAATGGCGAGCTCGTGGAGAAGAAGGAATTCTTTAAGGACGGAAGTGTGAAGTCTCTCTTGGCGGTCGAGGCGGGACGGGCCGAGAGAAAAGTTTATGATGAGAAGGGCCAGCTGCGGGAAGTAAGTCATCTCGACGGGAGTAAAAAATACGATTCGGAACTTCGCTTGATCGAGGAGAGCGATGCGAAGGGGAGAAAGCTTTATGACCGCGACGGACGGCTGAGGGAAGAATCGGTCTTTGAAGGCAATCAGATCCGGAGCAAGAGCTTTTATCCGGACGGAAAGCTGAGCGGGACCGGCCAAGAAACATTTTCTAAAGACTACGACCCCGCGGCCGGACTCAAGCGGGCCGTCAACGAAGCCAACTTTTTGGCGGAGATCAACCGGCACCTCCTGGCGGATGAAGGGGCTGCCGCAGCGGCCGGAGCGGAGCCTGTTGTGACGGCGCCGGCCTCCGCAAAAGGGTTTGCGCTCACGCGCGTCTTCGAGAAAAAAAAGGCGGTTCGCGAGACAAAGGTCTTTCTCGACGGGCGGCTGTTCGAGGAGACGTCGCTGGAGGCGGGGCTCAGGAACGGCCCCATCAAGAGGTATTATGAAAGCGGCGGCGTCGAATATGAAGGCGTTTATCAGAGCGGACGGGTGGTCCAGGGCAAAAGTTTCGTTCCCGGCGGGCTCGTGAAAGAGCAGGATTCTCTGCAAAATCAAATCTACACCTACACCGTCTATTCCGATAGCGGCAAGAAGAGGCTCGAGCACGTTGTGTCGCTCAAGGAGAAGACTTGCTCGCGGACAGAGTATGACGGCCGAGGCGCCGTGATTTCGAAAGAAAACCTGTCTCTGGATCTCGCTTCCGATCCCTTTGCTCCGGAAAACGCCGAAAAGATATTCATCGCCTACGCGGCCGGCGTAAACCGCGATGTGATGGCGGGTAAAAGTGCCGAGGAGATTCGCCGGGGGATCGAAAAAATTGCCGAAATGGATGTGCTGGGCAAGCTCCAACTGAGGGGGGTTGCCGACAAGGCCTTCTACAATAAAGAGCGGCAGGGAAACCCCGGAGCTCCCAAACCGGCCTAATAGACACATCGAGCGCACGAGATGTGCTTGCAGGTCCCGAGTCGAACGGACGAGGGGCCTGATCGAACCCTTTTCCCGGAAAAAAATGGAAGGCAGGGGAATGGGATGAGCCACGATAAGGAGGCCGAGCTCCCCGGTGCAAAAGCGAGGCCGACGCACTCGAGTGAAGCCGTTCCGCGGTGGGGAACGGCGAACGTTGGCGAAGCCCATTCCGCTGCCTTCTTAACAAAGGTATCATGGGAGATACGCTTCTGTCCTAAAAGTGATTGCGTTTGAGGAGAGGCAACGGTAGAATAACCGCTTCAACTCGTAATATAGAAAGGTGATAGGAAGCCGATTCGTACCAAGCATGGTTAAGTCCAATCCTGACGATTTGTCTCGCCTACGGCATTCGGCCGCGCATATCCTGGCTCAAGCCGTGTTGAAGTTGTTTCCCGGAACAAAGTTGGCCATCGGGCCCGTCATCAAAGATGGGTTCTATTATGACTTTGAGCGGGAAGCGGCGTTTACCGAAGAGGATCTGCGCAGCCTCGAGGCCGAGATGGCGCGCATCTGCTCCGAGCGGCAGGCGTTTCGTAAGTACGCCGTGCCGCGGGAAGAGGCACTCCGTGTGTTTACGGAGCGCTCGGAGCCCTACAAGATTGAGATCATCAAAGGACTCAAGGACGAGGAGATCACCTTCGTCGAAAACGGGCCGTTTACCGACCTTTGCGAGGGGAACCACCTGGAACATACAGGCGAGCTCGAGGCGTTCAAGCTCCTCTCGGTGGCAGGAGCGTACTGGCGGGGCAACGAGCACAACAAGATGCTCCAGCGCATCTACGGCACGGCTTTTTGGACTCGCGAGGAGCTCGCTCAATATGTGACCCGGATCGAGGAAGCCCAGAAGCGCGATCACCGCAAGCTGGGCCGGCAGCTGGATCTTTTCAGTTTTCATGCCGAAGCGCCCGGGATGCCGTTTTACCATCCGAGGGGCCTCGTGCTTTACCAGAACCTCACCGGCTATTGGCAAGAGGAACACCGGCGGGAAGGGTATCTGGAGATCAAGACCCCCGTGATGCTCAAAGACGAGCTCTGGAAACAGAGCGGCCATTACGCGCATTATCAGGAAAACATGTTCTTTTCTAAAGTCGACGAGGGGACGTTTGCGGTCAGGCCGATGAACTGCCCCGGCGGGACGCTCGTGTACCGGAGCGCCCAAAGGTCTTACCGGGATCTTCCGCTGAGGATGGCCGAGCTCGGGCTTGTCCACCGCCGCGAGCGCTCCGGAGTCCTTCACGGGCTATTCCGCGTCAACGCCTTCACGATCGACGATGCTCACATTTTTTGCACTGAAGACCAGATCGAACCCGAGATTTCTCGCTGCATCGCGCTGATCCTGAGGATTTACCGGACGTTCGGCTTTCAAGAAATTTCGATCGGCCTGTCGACCCGGCCCGTGGAATCGATGGGGAGCGAGGAAGTCTGGGAAAAAGCGACGTCGGCCCTGCGCTCGGCCCTCAACGCGAATCAGATCGATTATGCCGTCCACGAAGGCGGGGGCGCCTTCTACGGGCCCAAGATCGATTTTGAAGTCACCGATTCGATCGGCCGCGAGTGGCAATGCGGGACGATTCAGCTGGACTTTCAGATGCCCGAGCGGTTCGGCCTCGAGTACATCGCCCCGGACAACACCGCGAAGCGTCCCGTCATGGTTCACCGGGCGGTGTTCGGATCGATCGAGCGGTTCTACGGCATTCTGGTCGAACATTACGCGGGGGTCTTTCCCATGTGGCTCGCGCCCGTGCATGTGCGGGTGATGAGCATTTCCGAAAAGTCCGCCGAGTACGCGCGCGTCCTCGTCACCAAGCTCGAGGCTCTCGGGTTCCGCTCGGAAGGGGACTTGAGCGCCCAGAAGCTCGGCTACAAGATCCGCGAGGGCGAGATGATGAAGATTCCTTACCTTTTTGTGGTCGGCGAAAAAGAGGCCGCGGCAGGAACGGTCTCCGTCCGCCGGCACGGGGGCAAGGATCTCGGGGTGCGCTCTGTCGACGAGATCGTCGGCGAGATGCGGGAAGAAATCACCGCGAAACGATAACGGAACGTTAAAAAACGGGAACCTTGAAGGTTCAAGGAGGCGCATTGCTGAACAGTCACAATCAGAAAAGGGTCAGAGCCAACGAGCAGATCCGGGTCCCGGAGATCCGGTTGATCGGTGCGGCCGGCGAGCAGATCGGCGTCGTGCCTACGCGGGACGGCTTGACGATGGCCGAGGAGGCGGGGCTGGATCTGGTGGAGATCGCGGCGACCGTCAAGCCTCCGGTTTGCCGGATCATGGATCTTGGAAAGTACCTGTACTCCATCGATAAAAAAGAGAAAGAGTCGCGCAAGAAGCAGCACGTGATCAACCTGAAGGAAGTCAAGATGACCTCGAAGATCGAGGAGCACGATTATCAGACGAAGCTCCGCAACGCGCGCCGGTTCCTCGATCGCGGCGACAAGGTCAAGCTGACGCTTTATTTCAGGGGGCGTGAGATCACCCACTCCGAGATCGGCCAGCGCGTCATCGCGCGGATGATCGAAGACCTCTCGGATGTCGGGGAAGTCGAGAAGAACGAAGGGCTGGAAGGAAAAATTATCCAGGTTTATATTACTCAGAAAGGCGCTGTAAAGAAGACGCCGCCGACTCCGACGCCACCCCCAGCGCCTGGTCCTTCGGTTGCACCGGCCCCTGCGCCGGGCCCTGCAGGACCCGCCCCGGTTTGAGGGCGCTTAAAACGGATCGAACTTTGGTCGCGAGGAATGTTTATGCCTAAGATGAAAACGAATAAAGCGTTGAAGAAGCGGTTCAAAATCAGCAAATCCGGAAAGGTCATGGTGGCGTCAGCCAATCGCCGGCACCTTCTTGGCGATAAGTCTTCCAAGCGGAAGCGCCAGAGTCGCGGCTGGACGAGCGTGGATTCCGGTAACGTCGAAAGCATTCGGCGGCGCATGCCGTACGACCGGTAAAAAAACCGGCAATTCTATCATTTAAAGGAGTCTTTCATGCCAAGAGTTACGAATACCCCGGCAACGAGAAAACGAAAAAAGCGGGTGATGAAGCGGGCGAAGGGTTTTTTTGGAGCCCGCAGCAGGCTTTTCCGCACGGCCAACGAAGCCGTCATCCACGCTATGGATTACGCGACGCGCGATCGCAAGCAGAGGAAGCGTCACTTTCGCGCCATGTGGAACGCGCGCATCAACGCTGCGTGCCGCCTGAACGGGACGAACTACTCGATCTTCGTCGCAGGCTTGATCAAAGCCGGTGTGCTGCTTGACCGGAAGATGCTCGCCGATCTCGCGGTCCGCGAACCGGAGGTTTTCGCCAAGCTCGTCGCGTTTGCCGCCCAATATCACGCGAAGGCCGGCAAGAAGTAGCCGGCCTCTTATCCGGACACACCCGATGGATCCCGCCATCCGAGCGATCGAGGATGAATTCAAGAGCCGTCTGGCCGCGGTCCGGACCGCGGCGGATGCGGAATCTTTGCGTGTGGAATTCCTCGGGCGGCAGGGAAAAATCACAGAGCTGCTCGGCCGGATCCGGGAAATCCCCTCTGAGGAGCGCAAGGCGTTTGGCCGCGACTCGAACGCGCTGAAAGCGCTCGCCGCCGCGGCAGTCGAAGAGGCCCTGGGCCGTTTCGAGTCGACCGGCGGTCCGGAGCCCTATTTCGACGAGTCTTTGCCGGGCATCGAGCCTCCCTCGGGCCGTGTGCATCCTCTGACGCAGACGATTCACGAAATTACCCGGATCTTCGAGAAGCTCGGGTTTGAAACTGTCCGCGGTCCCGAAATCGAGACCGAATTCCATAATTTTACGGCGCTCAATATTCCGCTCGACCATCCTTCCCGGGAGGGGTTTGATACTTTTTATACGGACGGCGGCCAGCTGCTGCGCTCTCAGACTTCCACGGTCCAGATCCGGGTGATGCAGGAGCGGAAGCCGCCCCTGAGGGTCCTCGCTCCCGGGCGCGTCTACAGGCCCGATACCGTCGACGCGAGCCATTCTTTCATGTTCCATCAGGTCGAGGGGCTCATGGTCGACGAGAAAACCACGTTCAGCGACCTGAAGGGGATCCTCCACTTGTTTTTGAGGCAGCTGTTCGGCCGCGACACGAAGGTGCGCTTTCGTCCTCATTTTTTTCCGTTTACGGAACCGAGTGTCGAGGTCGATATCCAGTGGGGGACGAAAGGCTGGCTCGAGATTCTCGGGGCCGGCTGCGTCCACCCGAACGTCTTCACGGCCGTCGATTACGACCCGAAGCGCTGGCAAGGATTTGCCTTCGGCTTGGGGGTTGAACGGATCGCCATGCTCCGTCACGGAATTTCGGATATCCGCCACTTTTACGAAAACGACATCCGGTTTTTGAGGCAGTTTCCATGAAGCTGAGCACTCTCTGGATACGGGATTTCGTCGAAATCAAACCACCTCTCGAGTCTCTCGCCGAGCGGCTGACGATGGCCGGCCTTGAAGTCAAGAAAGTCGCGCCCTCCGCGGACGGCAAAGATGTGGTTTTTGAGATCGAAATTACGACAAACCGCCCCGACTGGCTGTCTCATCTGGGAGTGGCCAGGGAAATCGCGGCAGTCGACAATCTTTCTCTGAGAGTGCCCGAGGCCGAGAAGTCCGCGGGCCGGCCTGCGGCACCGGGGTGGAAGCTCAACTTGCGAGAGCTCGAGGGGTGTCCCTATTATACCGCCGTGTACCTGGAGGGGCTGACGCAGGGCCCCACGCCTGAACTCATCCGGGAGCGCCTCGAAGCCTGCGGTTTGCGCTCGATCAATTTGATTGTCGACATCACCAACTACGTGCTTCTCGAGGTAGGTCAGCCATTGCACGCTTTCGATGCGGACCTCCTGAAAGGCAAGGAAATTCAAATCCGGCGAGCCAAGGCGGACGAGCCGTTTACGGCGATCGACGGAGTCGCCCGCAAGCTTACGCCGCGAGACCTCGTCATTGCCGACGCACAGGAAACGATCGCCTTGGCCGGCGTGATGGGCGGCAAGGACACGGAAATTTCCGCGCGCACCCGCAATATTCTCCTGGAATCGGCCTATTTTCATCCCCGGTGGGTGCGGCAAACATCGCTCAAGCACCGCCTCGCGAGTGATTCCTCCTACCGGTTCGAGCGCCGCGTCGATCCCGAGGGCGTGGATTTCGCGCGAGAGAGGGCCGTCGCGCTCATCAAGAAATATGCGCAGCCCCGGTTTGTCAGCGCGGAAATCAAGGCCGGCGGTCCGCCGGCGCGTGACCGCGCGCGCATTCACTTGTCGGCTGCGGAGATCCAGAAAAAGCTCGGCGTCGAAATCAAGCCGGCGCAGACCGCGCAGCTCCTGGCCCGGCTCGGCCTCGAGGTCAAGCCGGAATCCCGCGATGGCTTCAGCGTGGGCGTTCCATCCTTCCGCGGAGATTTGACGACTTCCATCGACCTGGTGGAAGAGGCCGCCCGCATGACCGGCTACGACAGGATTCCCGAGACCCTTCCCGAGAGCCGTCCTCTCGAGGCGGGAGAGCTTGCGATCGGGCGGGTCGAGGAAAAGGCCCGGGCTTTTTTTTCAGGGCTCGGCGCGTATGAGACGGTCACTTTTAGTCTGATTTCGGCGGCTGGCTTGGATCCCGCGAGCGATCTTGCCGGCGCCGTTTCGATCACAAATCCCCAGCATCAGGATCTCCGCTGGCTGCGTCCGACGCTTGCCACGAGCCTGCTCGAGGTCGTCGGCCGGAACATCCGGTGGGGCAGTCCGGGAGCCTCTTTTTTCGAGCTCGCGAATGTTTACGCGAAAGCGCCGGGAGGTCCGCATCCGAAAGAGGCGATGACTTTGGGATTTGCGGCCTACGGCCGGTGGCGCCCCGCGAACTGGCAGGAGCCTGTGAGGCCGGTGAGTTTTTATGATGTGAAAGGTGCGGTCGAGGCCTTCTTTGAACGGCTCGGAGTCGCCGGGGCCGAATTTACGCGCGGCGCCCGCTCGTACTTGGACGCGGGAGTGTCCCAGCGGATCTTCCTTGGAAATGAGACGCTCGGATGGTTGGGCAAGGTGAGGCCGGGCGTGGGCAGGATTTGGGATATCGAAGACGAAGTTTACTACGCGGAACTCTCGCTTGATAAAATTTGCCGGCAAGTGCAGTGGCAGCGTCCTCTGGCCGAGCTGCCCCGATATCCGACTGTCGAGAGGGATCTGTCGGTGACGGTCCGTGAGGAGGTCCGCTCGGCTCAAATCGAGAAGGAGATCCTCCTCCATGGACAGGGGCTTGTGCGAAAAATCGAGCTTTTCGATCTTTTTAGGGGCGGGCGGGTGGGAGCCGGGCATAAAAATTTGTCGTACCGGATTGTGTATCAGTCGCTCGAAAGGACGCTGCTCTCCGAAGAGATCCTCGCGTTGCATTCGGCGATAGCCCAGAAGGTTGTCGATTCCTTCGCCGCGAAATTCCAAGGCTAAGATTTTCCCGTTTGTCTCGTCCTTAGGGTACGAATGACGCGGGCTGGAGGCTCGGAAAGGTTTCGGAAAAACAATTAGCGCCGCTTCCGAGTCGAGGAGATCGGCGAACAACCCGTGAGGTCCAAGAGCTCTGAGCGAGGCGGCGCGTTTTGAAGAAACCTTTCCGTGCCGCCATGCGACGGATCATTTGTAAATAGTCTTTGAAAATGCGGCAAAAATCCATAAAATGAGGTCATCATGAGCATGAATAAGAAAACTCTTCGCGATATTTCTATCCAAGGCAAGCGTGTCATCATGCGGGTCGACTATAATATCCCGCAAGATGAGACCGGAAAAATCACCGACGACTCCCGCATCGTCAAGTCGCTCGATACCGTCCGCTACTGCATTTCGCAGGGTGCCCGGACCATTTTGATGTCCCACCTCGGACGACCGAAAGGAAAACCCGAAGCCAAATACAGCATGGCGCCCGTCGCTGAACGTCTGACGGTCCTTTTGGGACAAAAAGTTGAACTGTTGCCCGACTGCGTCGGACCCAAGGTCGAAGAGCGAGTGAAAGCCATGAAGAATGGGGAAGTCGTCTTGCTCGAGAACCTCCGCTTCCACTCCGAAGAAGAGAAAAATGACACCGCCTTCTCCAAGGCCCTTGCCGCTCTCGGCGAGGTCTACTGCAATGATGCCTTCGGAACGGCTCACCGCGCCCATGCTTCGACGGCCGGAATCGCCGCGTTTTTACCCGCGGTCGCCGGATTTCTTCTCGCACGCGAGATCGAGTATTTCGACAAAGCCATCACGAACCCTGACCGCCCGTTCGTCACGATTCTCGGCGGAGCCAAGGTTTCCGACAAAATCAAGCTGATCGGCAATCTTCTCGACAAGGCCGACGCCCTCCTTATCGGCGGCGCCATGGCCTATACCTTCTATAAGGTGATGGGCATCAAGATCGGAAACTCCAAGTTTGACCCCGAGGGCGAGCAGGTTGCTCGCGAGGCGCTCGAGAAATCGAAGGCGCGAAAAGTTCCGATGATCTTTCCCGTGGATCGCGTCATCGCGCAAAAGCTCGAGAAGGGCGTGGAAACCCGGATCGTCGAGGGGGATATCCCCGACGGGTGGGCGGGCTTCGATATCGGTCCGAAGACTTGCGCCCAATTCAAGGAAACACTCAAGTCGGCCAAGACCGTCGTGTGGAACGGGCCGGTCGGCGTCTTCGAAATTCCGCCCTTTGACAAGGGGACCCGCGAAATCGCCGGCTATTTGGCTTCTCTTCGGGCCACCACCATCATCGGCGGCGGCGACACGGCGGCAGCCGTCAAGGACTTCGGCCTCGAAGACAAGATGTCTCACGTTTCGACCGGAGGCGGCGCCTCCCTGGAATACCTGGAAGGCACCGTCCTTCCCGGCATTGCGGCATTATCCAATCGGTAACATTTTGCAAAGGAACTTATGAAAAAACCGTTCATTGCGGGAAACTGGAAGATGTTCAAGACGACCGTCGAGGCCGTCTCTCTCGTTAATACCATCAAGGCGGGGATCGGCTCGAAGGTCCACGATTGCCAGATCGTCATTTGCCCTCCGTTTACCGCGCTGTCGTCGGTCGCGCGTGAGCTGGAGGAGTCCGAAATCAGCCTCGGCGCGCAGAACATGCACCCGGAGGTCGAAGGGGCCTTTACGGGCGAGATTTCCCCGACCATGCTCAAGGACGTCAACTGCCGCTATGTGATTTTGGGGCACTCCGAGAGGCGCCAGTACTTCGGAGAAACGAGCCTCTTCGTTAACGAGAAGCTCAAGACTTGCCTCAAGTACAGCCTTGTACCGATCGTGTGCGTCGGCGAGACTCTCGCTCAGCGCGAGGCCAAGCAGCAGTTTGAGGTCGTCAAGGCTCAGTTCGAGGAATCGTTCAAAGACTTGACCAAAGAGGAGATCGTCAAGACTGTGCTGGCCTATGAGCCCGTGTGGGCCATCGGCACGGGGAAAACGGCGACTCCCGAGCAAGCCGAGCAAATGCAATCGTATGTGCGCCGTCTCATCAAGGAAAAATTCACTGCCGAGATCTCGGCGAAGGTTCAGATCCTTTACGGGGGGAGCGTCAAGCCGGACAACATCGCGGAACTGATGAGAAAGCCCAATATCGACGGGGCTCTCGTCGGAGGCGCTTCGCTCAAGGCGGAATCTTTCGTCCAAATCGTGTTGCAAGCCGTTGCGGCCGTGGCGGTGGGGGCGGCGTCATGACAATCCTCCTCGTCGTCGTCCACGTCGTCGTCTGCTTCGTGCTCATCCTTGTGATCCTGCTCCAAGCGGGCCGGGGACAGGGGCTTTCGGGTCCCGCTTTCGGATCGGGCAATGTTCAATCGCTTTTCGGAACCCGCGCCAATGATTTTCTGACCAAGGCGACCAGCATTTCGGCCATTTGCTTTCTCGTGACCTGCATCGCGTTATGCTACGTCGAAACCCAGAAGAGTAAGAGCCTCATGGATCTCAAGCGCCCGGCTGCAGCCCTTGATATGGAGGCCATCCGCAAGGCCCTCGAAAAAGTGAAGGCTGAACAGGACGCGAAGGGGCAAGCGGCTCCTGAAGCGGCAGCGGCGGTTGCCGACGCAACATCGCCGGCGGCAGCTCTCCCGACGGAAGCGAAGGCCGCTGTAGCGGCAGGCGCGAACGCCGTCGAGCCTGCGGCGAAGGATGCAGCGGCAGCGGTGAGCGCACCCGCCGATACGGCTGCGACCGCCGCGGTACCCGCCCCCGCTGCGCCCTCGGCGCCTGCGGCGCCGGAAGCACCGAAGCCCGCCGAATGAGCGAGGGGGCGGTCCCCACAGATCTTCAATTTCTGAAGGGGGTCGGCCCCAAACGGGTCAAGGTCTTCGAGCAGGTTGGCATTCGAACGATCCGGGATTTGCTTTACCTCTTCCCCCGGCGCTACGAAGACCGCAGCCAATTTACCCCGATCGCGGACGTTCAGCCTGCGAGCGTCGTGACTTTGCGCGGCGAAGTTCTTTCCTGTACTCTCAAGCGTTTGCGCTCGATGACTCTTTTGGAAGCATCGGTCGGCGATGAGACCGGAGTAGTACGCGCCGTATGGTTCAATCAACCCTACCTAAAAAACCAGCTTGTCCCCGGAACGCAGATCATCCTGTACGGTAAGGCCGATCTTCATCAGGGACATCTCAAGCTTGCGTCTCCAGAGTATGAAATTGCTGAGGCCGACGCCGATCCGGTTCATGCCCTTCGCATCACTCCGGTGTATCCGCTGACCGAAGGCCTTTTCCAGCGGTCTTTGCGCAAAACGCTCTATGACGCGGTCAAAACGCACTTAGACCGTTCCGTCGAGGAGTATTTGCCTGAGCCCGTGCGCAGGCGATACCGCTTGATGGAGCTTCGGGAAGCCGTACGCCAAATGCATATTCCCGTCTCTTTCGAGTCACAGCTTGAAGCGCGCAAGCGTGTCGTTTTTGACGAGTTCCTTCTATTTGAGGTTCTCCTTTTCCAAAGAATCGAGGCGATGCGGACCGCAAGCCGCTCGTACCCCGTCGCCGCGGCACCCGCCGAAGCAGAAATTTTCGAAAAGGCGCTTCCTTTCACTCTCACCGAGAGCCAGCGCGCCGCGGTGGCGACCATCCTCCGGGACATGGCGCGGGCGTGGCCGATGAACCGGCTCCTTCAGGGAGACGTCGGGAGCGGAAAAACCGTGGTGGCGGCCGCCGCCATGGCGGCTGTGGCTCAGAGCGGCCACCAGGCCGCGATGCTCGTTCCGACGGAGATCTTGGCTGAACAGCACTACAAGACTTTGACGAGGCTGCTCGAGCCCTGCGGGATCCGTCCGGCTCTCCTGACTTCCAGCACCGGTGCGGATAAGCGCGCGAGGATCCTCGCCGAGCTCAAACAGGGAAAACTGCGCGTGCTGGCCGGCACCCACTCGATCCTCCGGGAAGACGTGAGATTTTTGAAGCTTGCCCTCGTGGTGATCGACGAGCAGCACAAGTTTGGTGTCCATCAGCGCCACCAGCTCCTCGAGCGTTCACCCAGGCCGCATCAGCTGGTGATGACCGCCACTCCGATTCCGAGGACCCTCGCCCTGACGGTCTTCGGGGATCTGGACGTGTCGCTGATGAAGGATCTCCCGGCGGGCCGAAAACCGATCGCGACTTTTTGGATCACGCGGCTGAAACAGCCGGAGGTCCTCGCGCATATTCTCGAAAGAATCAGGGCGGGGGACCAGGCCTATTTTATCTATCCGTCCATCGAGGAGACCGAATCCAGCGATCTTGCGGCGGCGCGGCAGGGCTACGAGGCTCTCAAGAAAGGGGCCCTTGCCGGCGTGAAGATCGGGCTCGTACACGGCCGGCTCGCGCGCGACGACCGTGAGGCGGTGATGAAGTCGTTTGCGGCCCGATCGATCCAGGCGCTTGTGGCGACTTCGGTGGTCGAGGTCGGAGTGGACCATCCGAATGCGACGGTGATGGTCATCGAAAATGCGGAGCGCTTCGGGCTTTCTCAACTCCATCAGTTGCGCGGGAGGATCGGCCGCGGAGAGAAAGCCTCAGAATGTTTTCTGTTTGGGGAGCCGAAGACTGAGGAGGGGGCGCGCCGGTTGCGGGTGATGACGAAGACGCAGAACGGGTTCGTCATCGCCGAGGAGGACCTCAAGCTTCGGGGCCCGGGCGAATTTCTCGGAACGCGCCAAAGCGGCGCGCCGCTTTTCCGCTACGGCGACCCCTCGGCCGACGAAGCGCTTTTCATGAGCGCTCGCGAGGCGGCCGGAGAAATCGTCCGCGGAGGGCTCCTGACCTTGGATCCTGCCTGGGCCGCGTTCCTCAAAGTCCTCGAAGCGACCCGCCTCCAATATTAGATCGCTTGAACCGGGTGAATATTTCTTATTGCTCCTGGGCAAAGATTCGAATAAAGTACCGCAAGTACCAATTGAAATTGCACAAACCAATTTCAATTGTCACAGCGTACTAGAGGGAAATTTCAAGATGCGCATTATCGGCGGACAACTGAAGTCGAGGAAAATCGATTTTCCGAAGACCCGTGCCACCCGGCCCATGACGGACCGGACCAAGGAGACCCTTTTCAATATTCTCGGCAACCTCGTGTTCGGCAAGCCTGTCCTGGACCTTTTTGCCGGCTCCGGAAGCGTGGGGCTCGAGGCCCTCAGTCGCGGCGCTCTTCATGTCACGTTTGTCGACGAGGCGCCGGCCGCCACCAAGGTCATCGAAAGGAATCTGGCCTCGCTCGAATTGGGGGCGAAAGCGACCCTGATCCAGACGGAGGTCCACCGTGCCATCGACAGGCTCAGCAAGCACGGACAAAAATTTTCCCTCATTTTCGTAGACCCGCCTTTTGAGAAGGGTTACGTCAAAAAGACGTTGATGAAGCTGGACCAATCTGATATAGTGTCCCCATTCGCTCAAGTGGTGGTTGGCCACTCACGGAAAGAAGAGATTCCGGAATCCCTCCAGAGCCTTAAATTAGCGCGAACAAAGAGGATTGGACAAGCATGCCTGTCCTTCTTGTTCCGGATGGACGCGACGCATGGAGAAACGAAGGGCTATATATCCGGGGAGTTTTGACCCGGTCACTTACGGGCATCTGGACCTGATCCAGCGGGCCCACTCGATCTTTGACGAAGTCATCGTGGTCGTCGCCATCAATGCCGATAAGCGCGCCCTTTTTAGCGTCCGTGAGCGTGTGGACCTTATGAAGCGCGCGGTTCACGGCATGGACGGCGTTTGCGTGGAGAGCATGGGGGAGTTGACGGCCGAATACGCGGTCAAGCGCCGTGCCCGCGCAATCATCCGCGGGTTGCGGGCGACTTCGGATTTTGATTACGAGTTTCAAATGGCCATTACGAACCGGCGCTTGTCCAAGCAAGTCGACACGGTCTTTTTGATGCCCTCCGAGGATCACTTCTATCTGTCCTCGAAGCTCATCAAGGAGATCGCCACGCTGGGGGGCGAGATCCGGGATTATGTGCCGGGATTCGTCGCCGACGCATTGAGAAAAAAAATTAAGACCGGAAGGCGCTGACGATGCGCATCACGCTCGCGGATCTGACCGAAGGCATCGAGGTCGAGGTCAGAGAAGAGTTGGACCCAAAGGCGCTCGATATCGAGTTCGTGGACCTCTGCTATCCTGGGCGTGTCTGTCTTGACGCAAAGGTCGAAAAGGGTCCCGACACTCTGTCGGTGCGGGGAGTCCTGTCCGGCGCGGTCGAGCAGATTTGCGGGCGCTGCCTCAAGCGCATCGCGGGAACGTTTGAAAAGCCGTTTGATCTTTATTATGAAACCGGAGGCAAGGACGTCATCGACGCGACCGACGACCTCCGGGAAGTTTTGATGCTGGACCATCCGGTCCCTTTTTTGTGCCGCGAGGACTGCCGGGGGCTTTGCCCGCAGTGCGGCGTGGATCTCAATGAGGCCCGGTGCCGGTGCCGGCCCGACGAGAGGAGCGGCTCGAAGACATCGCTCAAAGAGCTGCTCGAAAAGAAAATAGAGGGGAGAAAGCATGCCGAATCCTAAAAAGCGACATTCCAACGAGCGCACCCGCACGAGAAGGGCTCATGATTTTTTGACCTTCCCGGGCGTGACGAAATGCAAACAGTGCGGAGCGCCGGTGCTAACGCACCGTGTCTGTGCCAAGTGCGGATGGTATAAGGGCCGCCAGGTCATCACTCCCAAGATCAAGGAAAAGAAGGCGGAATAACACTTGAGTCCCCGGTGGGGGCCGACAGGAGAGCCCATGATTCGCGTTGCTGTGGATGGAATGGGGGGTGACTACGCCCCGCAGGTCGTCGTGGAAGGAGCCGTGATGGCGGCCAATGACTTTTCCCAGCTCGAGATCGTGCTCGTCGGGCAGTCCGACGCGCTCAAGCAGGAGCTCAATAAGCACAAGGTCCTCGGCGGGAAGATTGTCCTGAAAGAGGCCGCGGAAGTGATCGGTATGGGCGAGTCGCCGGTCGCCTCGATCAAAAAGAAAAAAGATTCCTCGATCGGGGTGTGCGTGGAGATGCTGCGGGCTAAGGAAGTCGACGCAGTGATGACCGCCGGAAATACGGGCGCGGCGGTGGCCGCCGCGACGCTGATCCTAGGTCCGCTTCCGGGAATCAAGCGCCCCGGCATCGCGATCAGCACACCGACGACCCACGGCATTTCGGTCACGATGGACGTCGGGGCCAACCTGAATCCTTCGGCGGAGGAGCTTTATCAGTACGCCGTCATGGCGGACGTCTTCGCGAAGTACGTTCTGAAGAAGCTCCGTCCTTCCGTCGCACTCCTCAATATCGGAGAAGAACCCTCGAAGGGGACCGAGGCTTATAAGGAAGCCTATAAGCTCCTTCGCGAGTCCAAGCTCAACTTCATCGGCAATATCGAAGGCCGGGATTTTTTTACCGGCAAAAGCGATATCATCATTTGCGACGGCTTTGTGGGCAATGTCGTGCTCAAGATGTGCGAGAGCGTGCTCGAAACGATGTCGGGAATCCTGACCAAGGAAATCAAGAAAAATCCGGTGGCGATGCTCGGGGCCTGGCTCTGCAAACCCGCGTTATCGGCCATCCGCAATGAAACGAATTATGAAGAGGCGGGCGGCGCTCCGCTTTTGGGCGTCAACGGGACGGTGATCATCAGCCACGGCATCTCTTCGGCGAAGGCCATCCGCAACGCCATCCGCGTCGCGGGCGACATCGTGGCCAACCGCATCAACGAGCACATCATTGACGGGATCAGTCCTACCCTCAATGGTGCGCCGGCACGCTAACCTCGGGTCGCCTTCATGCCCCAGACATCTGCCATCCTCGGCCTGGGGGCGCACGTTCCCCCGAAAGTCCTGACCAACTTCGATCTCGAAAAAATGATGGACACGACGGATGAATGGATCCGCACGCGCACAGGCATCCGCGAGCGGCACATTGCCGACAAGAGTCAATGCGCGAGCGATCTGGGGGTTCTGGCCGCCCGCGAGGCTCTGGCTCAAGCCGGTCTTTCGGCCGGTCAAATTGAACTCATTATCGTTGCGACCTCCACCCCGGACATGATTTTCCCTTCCACCGGATGCGGCATCCAGGAAAAGCTCGGCGCCCGCTGCGGGGCCTTCGACGTGTCGGCTGCCTGTTCGGGATTCACTTACGCGGTGTCCATCGCGGATGCTTACGTGCGGGGCGGGATCTACCGGAACGTGCTGGTGGTCGGCGCCGAACTTCTATCCCGGTTCGTCGATTGGAAAGACCGCTCGACCTGCGTGCTGTTCGGGGACGGAGCCGGGGCCGCAGTCATCGGCCCGTCGGTAGACGGACACGGTATTTTATCCACTTATTTGGGGTCCGACGGATCCAAAGCCGATCTCTTGAAAATTCCCGGCGGCGGATCCATGTTTCCTCCGTCGAGCGAAACCCTCGCTCAGGGGCTTCATTATCTCAAAATGCAGGGGTCCGAAATTTTCAAAATCGCGGTTCGAACGATGGAAGACGCGGTGCATGAGGTGGTTTCCCGCGCGGGCCTGGCGGTTTCCGACATCGCCTGCCTGATTCCGCATCAGGCCAACATGCGGATCTTGAGCGCCGTCGCCGAACGACTCGAAATTCCTCTCGAAAAAGTTTATGTGAATGTCGAAAAATACGGCAATATGTCGAGCGCCTCCACGGTCGTAGCACTCTATGAAGCGGCCTTGAGCGGCAAAATCAAAAAGGGCGATTACGTCGTGCTCGTGGCTTTCGGCGGCGGACTGACGTGGGGATCGGCCCTGATCAAATGGTGACGGCGATGCGTGAGCGGACGGCTTTTCTATTTCCGGGGCAGGGAGCCCAAAATGTTGGGATGGGACGCGATTGGGCCGACCAATTTCCGGCGGCGCGAGCAGTCTACGAGCGCGCGGACGAAATTCTAGGCTACTCCATTTCTAGAATTTGTTTCGAAGGCCCCGAAGATCTTCTGACGAGGACCGTTCACGCCCAGCCCGCGATTTATGTGACGAGCCTTGCGATCCTCGCTGTGCTGCGTGAAATTTATCCCGATTGGAAGCCGTATGTGGCGGCGGGACTCAGCTTGGGTGAGTTTTCGGCGCTCGCCGCCTCAGGGGCTCTTGCCTGGGAAGAAGCTTTGACGCTCGTCGCGCGGCGCGCGCGAGCCATGGAGAAAGCGGCCCAGGATCATCCGGGGACGATGGCTTCTGTCCTCGGACTTCCGCCCGCGGAGTGCGAAAAGGTGGCGGCCGAGGCCGGCGTATTCGTGGCCAATTTGAATTCTCCCGATCAGACGGCGCTTTCGGGGACGCGCGAAAGCATCGAAAAAGCCTGCGCGCTCGCCGATGAGCGCGGCGCCAAGCGTGCGCTTGTGCTGAAAGTGGCTGGCGCGTTCCATTCGCCGCTCATGCTCGATGCGCAGACAGAACTCGAAGCGGCGCTCGCAGGCACGGCAATGGTGCGCCCATCCTGTTTGTTCATCCCGAACGTGACCGCGGAGCCCGCAGCCGATCCGGCCAGGATCTTGGAACTGCTCTCACGCCAGCTGACGAGTCCAGTGCGGTGGTCTGAAACAGTCGCGCGTTGCAGCGCGCTCGGTGTTCATGCGGCCCTTGAAATCGGTCCCGGCAAAGTTTTGCGAGGCTTGGCGAAGCAATGCGGAGCGCTTTGGCCCGTGTTTTCGGTCGGTGTGGTCGACGATTTGAAAAAACTCGAAGCAGCGGTCAATCAAACTAACTCATCCGGAGGAACGCTATGATGCTGAAAGGAAAAGTCGCGCTTGTGACGGGCGCAGGCAGGGGAATCGGGCAGGCGATATCGCTCGCGCTCGCCGAACAAGGCGCAAAACTGGTTTTGTCGGACATCTCCGTCGAGAATTTGAAGGAGACGGAGGCTAAAATCAAGGCCCTCGGGACCTCCGAATGCATTTTGACGCAAGCCAATGTCGTGATTGCAGATGAAGTCAACGAGATGGTTAAAAAAGCCCTTGACACCTATTCGAACGTCGATATACTTGTCAACAACGCGGGCATAACACGCGATGGTTTGCTCGCGATGATGCCTGAAAAAGATTGGGACGATGTTCTTTCGACAAATTTACGGAGCGTGTTTTTGGTGACGAAGGCGTGCTCGCGCGTGATGGTGAAACAGCGCTCGGGTTCGATCATCAACATCGCGTCGGTGGTGGGAATCACGGGCAATGCAGGGCAGGCTAACTATTCTGCCTCGAAGGCTGGCGTGATCGGGTTCACCAAATCCGTGGCCAAAGAACTGGCTAAGCGGAATATTCGCGCGAATGCGATTGCTCCGGGATTTATCCGGACCGCAATGACCGACAAGCTCTCCGAAGATCAGAAGGCGAAGATCTCGGAAATGATTCCCATGGGACGCATGGGAGAGGCGCAGGAAATAGCCGATGCGGCCGTGTTTTTAGCGTCTGACAAGTCGCGATATATTACCGGTCAGGTAATTGTCGTCGACGGCGGCATGGTGATGTAACAACCTACGTTAGGACTTAATCTTCAAGAGGAGGAGTCAATGGCGGTTCAGGACAAAATTACGGAAATTATCGTTGAACAGCTTGGCGTAAAACCAGAGGAAGTGGTTCCCGAGGCGTCGTTTGTGGACGATCTTGGTGCTGATTCGCTGGATACCGTCGAACTCGTGATGGCGCTCGAAGAGGAATTTGGCTGCGAGATCCCGGACGAGGATGCCGAGAAAATCCAGACTGTCGGCGATGCGATCAAGTACATTGAAGAAAAATCCAGCGCGAAATAAATTCTTCAATCGACTGACACTATCTGAATCGCTGTGACCTCCAACCGCGTCGTTGTGACAGGGGTGGGCATGATCACCCCAGTGGGCATCAATGCCGAATCGACCTGGCAAGGCTTTGTGCAGGGTCGAAGCGGCCTGGGCCCTTTGACCCAAATCGACCCGTCGCCGTTTCATTCCAAAGTGGCGGGCGAGGTGAAGGGGTTTGATCCGGCGGCGCACTTCAAGCCCAAAGACATCCGCAAGACCGACCGCTTTGTGCAGTTTGCCGTCGTCGCATCTCAAGAGGCGCAAAAGGACGCAGGTCTCGATATATCCAAGGAAGATCCTTACCGCATCGGGGTGCTTGTCGGCTCCGGGATCGGCGGCCTTCGGGTGATCGAGGAGCAGCACAAGATTCTGCTCGAGAAAGGCGCGGACCGCGTCTCGCCCTTTCTCATTCCTATGCTGATCGTGAATATGGCGCCGGGCCAGATTTCGATTTCGCTGGGGATCAAGGGGCCGAATGTTTGCTGCGCAACGGCCTGTGCGACGGGATCCAACGCGATCGGCGATGCTTTCCGGATCATTCATCGCGGCGAAGCCGATCTCATGTTTGCCGGAGGCACGGAATCCTGCATCACGCCGCTTGGTTTCGGGGGCTTTGATGCCATGAAGGCGCTCAGCACGCATAATGCCGATCCTGCAACGTCCTCACGTCCGTTTGATGCGACCCGCAACGGGTTTGTGATGGGGGAAGGCTGCGGCGTGATGCTCCTCGAGTCGCTCGATCACGCCCTCAAGCGCAACGCGAAAATTTACGCCGAAATCGTGGGCTACGGAATGACTTCGGACGCGAGCCACATCACCGCGCCGGACCCCTCGGGAGAGGGCGCCGCCCGCTGCATGATCCTTGCAATGAAAGACGGCAATATTCGGCCGGAGGATGTCGATTACATCAACGCACACGGCACCTCGACCCCCTTGAACGACAAGGTCGAGACCATTGCGATCAAAAAGGCCTTAGGGGAGGCGATTGCCCGGAAGGTCAAAATCAGTTCCACGAAGTCGATGACGGGGCATCTGCTGGGGGCTGCGGGCGGAGTCGAAGGCGTCGCTTGCGTGCTTGCGATCCGGGACGGGATTATTCCTCCCACGATCAACTACAAAAAACCGGACCCCGAGTGCGACCTCGATTATACGCCTAACGAGGCCGTGAAGTATCCGGTGAAGGTAACGTTATCCAACTCCCTTGGCTTTGGAGGCCACAACGCCTGTATTGCTTTCAGAGCATTTCAAGACTGACCTTTTTTTCCTGCCTTTTCTTGGCCCTCAAGAAATGTTGTACCGGTGTCGAAAATACTATTGGAGTAAAATTTATGCGTGAGCTCTGTCGTGACCTTCCATTGAGAGCCTGCGGTCGACCCCCGAGAGTGGCGCTGTCCCCCGAGCGTTTTTTCAATTCCATGCAGCAAGGAGCAGCGTTGATCCCATGAAGCTCAAAAAACTCGAACTCTTCGGATTCAAATCGTTCGCCGACCGGACGACAGTCGCGTTCGATGAAGGCGTGACGTGCGTCGTGGGCCCGAACGGCTGCGGCAAGAGTAATATTTCCGACGCAATCCGTTGGGTGCTCGGAGAGCGGAGCGCCAAGCTTCTGCGCGGTTCTAAAATGGAAGACGTCATTTTCAACGGCACGGACTTCCGCAAGCCCCTGGCCCTGGCGGAGGTCTCTCTGACGATCGATAATACGACCCGCGGCCTGCCGATCGACTATAATGAAGTGACCCTCACGCGCAGACTTTATCGCTCGGGCGAAAGCGAATATCTCCTCAACAAAACCGTCTGCCGGCTTAAAGACATCCAGGACCTCATCTTGGACACGGGCATCGGCTCGAGCTCTTATTCGATGATCGAACAGGGGAGAATCGACTACATCCTGAACGCGGATGCCGACGAACGCCGTTTTTTAATCGAGGAAGCGGCGGGAATCTCGAAATACAAGGTCAAAAAGGAAGAGGCCATTCGCAAACTCGAGCGCACGGAGGAAAACCGCCTTCGCTTGAACGATATCGTGGTCGAAGTCCAGCGCAACATCCAGTACGCCGAACGCCAGGCCAAAAGAGCGGCAAGATTTCAGGATCTTTTCGAAAAGCTCAAGCTGCTCGAGATCCGAAAGGCCTTTTATGACGAGTCCCTGATTCGCGACGAGCGAGGGGATCTCTCGTCGAACCAGGACGGATTCAAGGGGGATCTTGAGTCGAAGGACGCGGCCCTCGCCGAGGCGCGCGGACGCCAGGAGGAGATCCTTCAGGCGGCCCGCGGCATCGCTGCGCGCCTCGAAGAGCAGGAGGCCCGCCGCTATCAGATGATTTCCAGGATCGATCAGATCCAGCAGACACTTGTTTTTCATGAGGAGCAGAGAGTCCAGATGGCCACCCGTGAGGCCGCCATCGCCGAAGAGCAGCTCCTCCTCGGCGCTCAAATCCGCCACAATGAAGTCCAGATCGAGGCCAAGCGTGCCGAGATCGACGCGTTCGGGACCGACCGCTCGAAAGCCGAAGAGACTTACCGCGGCTCGGAGCAAGCCCTTCGGGACGCCGAAGATGCCCTGAGGCAGTCCAAACAGCGGGTGGAGGCTCTCAAGCTCGAAAGCTTGGAGGTAGCCTCGGAGGCCGCGCGCCTGCGCAATGAAGTGCACAGAATCTCGGTGTTTCTCGACACGCGTCAAGAGCAGAAGCGCCACCGGCAAGCCGATGCCAACCGGCTTCGGCAAGAGGCCTCTTCCTGGGACGCAAAAAAACAGTCCTGTTCTGTAGAGCTTCGGGAACTCGAAACAAAAATCGCCTCGCTCAAGCAAGAGCAGGCAGAGCGCAAGGAACGTTTGGCCGGACTCGAAAGCCGCTCTTCGCAGGCCCATGACGCCCTCCGGGTCTACGACCAGGAACTTCGAGAGCTGCGAACGCAGCTCAAAATGCTCTCAGAAATCGAAGCGGCCTTCCTCAAGCATGAAAACGAGCTAAGGCCCGAAGACGGGGCTTTGCCGCAAGAGCTCGTCAGGAGCATCCGCGAAGTCCTGCGGGTTCGGGAAGGTTTCGAATGGGCCCTGGATGCCGCGCTGGATTCGTATGCAAACTCATTCGTCGTCGCCGATCCAGAAGCCGCGGCAGATCTTTTGGGCCGGATTCGCGCCCGCAAGCCGGCCTCCATGGGACTTCTGATCCGCGGAGGAGTCGAGAGGGATCTGGAGTGGATGAAGACGGAGCCGCGGGTCGAGCATCCGGATATTACGCATGCCCTCATCGACCTGGTCGAGATCGAGGCCGGGTACGAAGAGGCCCTTCTCCCGTTTTTATCCGGAACTTACTTGGTGAGTTCCCTCGAGGGGGAGGCCTGGACGCGGTTGCTGCCGCTCGCCCAGGAGTACCGCCTTTTGTCGGAAGACGGCGTCGTCGCCGGACCCTATGGAACCGTTCTTTTCAGAAACAATTTCTTTTCCGAACTCGAGCCGAGCTTCAAGCGCATCGCACAAATCGAGAAGATGCGCGCGACTGCAACGATGCTCGAAGCGCAGCACGCCGAAAAGGCCCTTGAGATCGGAGGGCTGCAGCGGGATTTGACCGAGGAACGAGCGGCCCTTGAACGCTGCGAATCCGGAATCTTGGACGTCTCCATCCAGAAGGAATCTTTTGATTCGCTCCGCATCGGCATGGAAGACCGGCTAGGCTCCTATCAACGGGAGCTCGAGCTGATCTCGCTTGAGACGAACCAGATGCAGGTGGCCGAAGAAGACGATTCCTCCCGGAAGATTTCCTCGGAAGCGGCCCTACGGGATGCCGAGACCCGCGTCGAGCAGGTTTCTAGCCGCCATCAAGAGTTGCAAGCGCAGGTCGAAACGGCGGATGCTCGCCGGAGCGAGGCCCTGGGAACATTCGCTCAGGATAAAGTCCGGTGGGAAGGAATCGAGGAACGTTACCGCATGCTGGAAGGATCTCTCAAGGTCCTTTGCGAATCCGACGAGCGTGACCGCAAGAGAGTCCGCTCCCTCGAGCAGGAGACCGGCGAGATCCGGGAAAAGGGTCTTCGGCTGACCGATTCTGACCGCGAGCTTCGGGAAGAACTCGGGAGCACCCAGAATCACCGCACGGAGATCGAGGCGGGCCTGGGAATTCTTCGCTCCGAAAAGGAGCGCTCAGAGTCGGAGCTCGCGGTTGTGGGAACGAGGATCGAGGGTTTACATGCGGAACAGCAGGGCTTGCAGTCCGCTCTGCATGGCTATGAAATGAAGATCATGGACCTGAACTTCCGTGAGAAAACGCTCCATGAGCGTCTCTTTCAATCCTATAAAATCCGACTTTCGGAGTGCCTCCCTCCCGCAGAACCCTTGCGGCCTGAGGAAGTCCCCGCCGTCGATGAAACGCTTGGGGAACTGCGGGGAAAGGTCGAGAACCTTGGCACCGTAAACCTCCTGGCGATCGAGGAATTCGAAGAGCTAAAGACCCGTTTCGAGTTTCTCCAGGCTCAGCAAAAAGACCTCGAAGACGCGAGAAATCAGCTTCTCGAGACGATCCGGAAAATCAACAAAACCACCAAAGGCCTTTTTGAACAGACCTTTCAGACCGTGCAGGTTTACTTTCAGTCGTATTATGAAACCCTCTTCCAGGGCGGTTACGCGAGGCTGATTCTCGTCGATGAAGCCAACCCGCTGGAATCCGGGATCGATATCGTCGTCCGGCCTCCGGCGAAAAAGCCCACCCACATTACGCTTCTGTCGGGCGGCGAGAAGGCCCTGACGGCCATCGCGCTCCTTTTTGCCCTCTTTAAAGTCAAGCCCTCTCCCTTTTGCGTGCTCGACGAAGTCGACGCGCCGCTCGACGAGGCGAACGTCGACCGCTTCGTGACGGTACTGCGGGAGTTCCTGACCTCGAGCCAGTTTATCCTCGTCACGCACAACCGTAAAACGATCGCGATGGGGGATTCTCTCTTCGGGGTCACGATGCAGGAGCCGGGCATTTCGAAAATCGTGTCGGTGAAAGTCAATCAGACGGCGGCGGCTTCCGCTGCGGCGGACGGCGTCGTCCGGGAAGAGGTCCTGCTGGACGACCTCATTCCCGTCAAGAGCGGGCCCAGCGTGCGTTGAGCCTTCCGAATTATATTACCCTGGGCCGCATCTTATTAATTCCTTTTTTTTTTACGACGCTTCTGTCCTACCAGCCCGGCCATGAATCAACGCGCTGGGCGGCGTTTGCGATTTTTCTGTTTGCGAGCCTTACCGATGCCCTGGACGGCTTTCTGGCCAGGGCTCTCAAATCCAAGACACAGCTGGGCTGCTTTCTGGACCCTCTGGCCGATAAGCTTCTCCTTTTAAGCGGTTTTCTCGGACTTTTGTTCGTGCCATCACTGCCGTACCGGCCCCCCCTGTGGATCACGGTCACGGTTGTTTTCCGGGACTTGCTCCTCGTGGCCGGCATGATCCTGATTTTTCTCGCCTCGGGGCAGCTGCGGGTCCATCCGAACATCTGGGGCAAGTGTGCCACGGCCTGTCAGATGGCCACCCTGGTCGCGATTCTTGCCGCCCACCCGGCAGCGGTTCCTTTGTGGTATCTGATGGCAGGCCTGACCATCTTTTCTGGCTTTACCTATATCTTCCGTGACTTTATCAAGCTCAAGCTATGAACACCGTCTTTTTCCTGGTTTTCGCCTATCTTCTCGGTTCCGTGCCCTTCGGATGGCTCATCGGAAAGTGGGTCCGGGGGGTTGACCTGCGGGAGCACGGAAGCGGAAACATCGGCGCGACCAACGTCTTTCGCGTGGTCAGCAAAAAATGGGGGATTTTCGCGCTTTTCCTCGACGCGCTGAAAGGGTACGCGGGCGTGTCGATTCCGGTCTGGATTTTGGGACGCACGGGGAACGCGCCCTTTGCGCTGGGCCTGGGTGCCGCCGCCATTCTCGGCCATTCCTTCCCCGTCTGGCTGAAGTTCAAGGGCGGCAAAGGCGTGGCGACTGCTCTGGGCGTTTTTTTGAGCATCCTTCCGGTCCCGGCGCTCCTGACCTTTCTTTTCTGGGCCGTATGCTTTGCAATCACCCGGATTATTTCGCTTTCCTCGCTTGCGGCCGCCGCCGTATTTCCTCTTGTGGTCGGTGTGTTTCTTTGGGGAACTCCCGGCTTTACATGGCTATTGGCCGTTTCGCTCGCTTTAGCTGCCTTCATCTTCTATACCCACCGCGCGAATATCGCACGCTTGCGCCGGGGCGAAGAGAAGCGCCTTATTTAAAATTCATTATAGTGAAATAAATATTGCATTTTAATTAATTTCTGGTAAGCTGATTCCTGCCGATCGAAGAGATTTTGTTTCCTTGAAACCTTCAACAAGGAGACAAAATGGACGACCAACAACAAATCATCTATTCCTTCCCGAGGATTCCTGGCGAAGAGATTCAGATCGCCATCCGGACCTTCAGGGGCAAGCAGTACGTCGACATGCGGATCTGGTTTGAATCGAAGCCCGACAACGTCCTGCGGCCGACCAAGAAGGGCATCTATTTTTCACTGGATAAGGTGGCCGATTTCCGCAAGGGGATCGAACGCCTGGCGAAAGCCACCCGGGAACTCAAGACCGAAGAGGCCGCTGCCGCTCCCGAACCCGAAGTCGCTCTCGCGATGTAATGATAAGCTCACACTTGGCGAAGAGTTCATGATCGTAGTTGCGTCAAAAAGAGACGGGCGGGTTTGTCTGAAGGCAGCTCTCGGAACCCTTCGGAGAGGGGTCCCACCCGCAGTCCGAAGGGTGAGAGCGCAGGCGGTCGGCCGCCTCAAGCGGCCGAACCGCCGGTGCCGGAAGACGAACCCGACCGTCTCGCAGTGCCACTACGATCATGTAAACCGCTGTCGATGGGACATCCCACTTCATACACTTGCTTTCCGTCGGCAAACAAAGGTTTCTCCAAAACGCGCCAGCTTCGCTCGGAGCTCTTGGACCTCACGGGTCTTTTCCTGATCTCCTCGTCTCCGCAAGCGGCGCTAATTGTTTTTCCGAAACCTTTCTTCGCCTCCGTTGGCAAGTAACCGTATGAAGTGGGATGCAACCATTGTCGATTCGTTCCTTTACAGCCATTGGAGGACACGGTAGAATGTCCGCCAATGCAGTCATTCTAGTCCAACCGAGGTGAATTCCATGACCGATAAAAAGAAAGTCGAAAAACCCGAAAAGATAGAAAAAGCCGAGAAGGGGAGCAAGGAACTCGAAAAGACCCAGGCCGCCCTAGCCAAACTTGCCGGTGAGAAGTCAAAGGCTCTGGATATGGCCCTGCTTCAGATCGAAAAACAATTTGGAAAAGGGTCGATCATGAAGTTCGGCGATGTCCGCCATGAGAACGTTGCGGCCATCTCCACCGGCTCCCTCAGCCTCGACCAGGCCACCGGAATCAACGGCGTCCCGCGCGGTCGCGTGATCGAGATCTTCGGCCCGGAATCGAGCGGCAAAACCACCCTGACCCTGAGCATCATCTCGTGCATCCAGGCAACAGGGGGCATCGCGGCCTTCATCGACGCCGAGCATGCTCTGGATCCGCAGTACGCGCAAAAAATCGGCGTCAAACTCGATGACCTGCTTATCTCCCAGCCGGATTCCGGCGAGCAAGCGCTGCAGATCGCCGAAATGCTGGTGCGTTCGAACGCCGTCGACCTCATCGTGATCGATTCGGTTGCCGCGCTCGTTCCCAAAGCTGAAATCGAGGGCGAGATGGGCGATTCTCATATGGGGCTCCAGGCGCGATTGATGTCGCAGGCTCTGCGCAAGCTCACTGCGATCATCAACAGGTCAAAGACCTGCCTCATCTTTATCAATCAGATCCGCGACAAGATCGGGGTCATGTTCGGCAATCCGGAGACGACGCCCGGCGGCAAAGCCTTGAAGTTTTACGCCTCGATGCGCATGGATATCCGCCGCATCGCAACGCTCAAGAAGGGCGAGACCGCGATCGGCAACCGGGTGCGCGTCAAGCTCGTCAAAAACAAAGTTGCGGCGCCGTTCCGGCAAGCTGAATTCGACATCCTGTTCGACGAGGGAATCTCGCGCTCTTCGAGCATCATCGATTTGGCAACGCAATACCAAGTGCTCGACAAGTCGGGATCCTGGATCCTCTACGGCTCCGAGAAACTGGGCCAGGGACGCGACCAGGTACGGCTTCTCCTCAAGGAGAATCCAACCCTTCTGGCCGAGCTCGAGGCCAAAGTCCGTGAAAAGATGGCTGCGGGCGACGCGCCTCTGGTCGCCGTGAGCGGACAGGGGGAATAGTCCGTTTCCCGTCGCGCGCTCATAGGCGTGCGCCGTCATTCTTCTCGAGAAAATCCCATGTCCGAGACACAAATCAAACAGGCTTGGATCACGTCTCTCAGGCTGCTGGCGTCGACTCCCAAGAGCTCAAGTGAGCTCGAAGCCAAGCTGGCCGAAAAGGGCTATCCGGCCGAAGTTGTTCGCGCGACCGTTGAGGGGCTACGGTCGAAGGGCCTTCTCGACGATGAAGCCTTTGCGCGACAAATCGCGTCCCGATTAACTGCGGGCAAGCCCTCGGGCAACCGCCGGATCGCCTTCGAGCTGAAGCGTCGGCGAGTCCCGGCTCCGGTTCGCGAGGAGATCCTCGAAGGCCTGACGGAGGAGTCCGAGAGGGAAAGGGCCCGGGAAACGGCGAAGGACAAGTGGGAGAAGTGGGCGGCGCTAGCCCCCGATAAACGAAAAAAAAGGACCTATGATTTCCTGGCCCGCCGGGGTTTCGATTTTACGGTGGCCAGGGAAGTGGTTGAAGAACTCAGCAGGGCGGTGACGGATGCGCACAGATGATCTGAGAGAGTCCTATCTTGATTTTTTCGCCACGCGCGGCCACGTGCGTGTCGCGAGCGACTCGCTTGTCCCCCGAAAGGACCCGACGCTCCTTTTCACCGGCGCGGGCATGAACCAGTTCAAGGACAACTTCCTGGGAATCAAAAAAGACCTTCGCCGGGCGACCAGCAGTCAAAAGTGTTTGAGGACCGGGGACCTCGACAACGTCGGAAAGACCGCCTTCCATCATTCCTTCTTCGAAATGCTCGGCAATTTTTCATTCGGCGATTACTTCAAAGAAGAGGCAATCTCCTGGGCCTGGGAATACCTGACCCAGGTCCTGCGCGTCCCGGCCGGACGTTTGAGGGTCAGCGTCCACCAAAGCGACGACGAAGCGTTCCGGATCTGGAAAGACAAAATCGGCGTCCGCGAATCCTGGATCTACCGCTTGGGGGACAAATCCAACTTTTGGCCGGCCAATGCCCCCACGGACGGCCCAAACGGGCCCTGCGGGCCGTGTTCGGAGATCTACTACGATCAGGACCCTGCGGGCTCCGAGGAGGATCTCGAAAGCGCGCGGTTTGCCGAAATCTGGAACCTTGTGTTTACCCAGTTTGACCGCCGCGACGGCGGCGAACTTATCGCGCTGGCGCAGCGCAATATCGATACCGGCATGGGGCTCGAGCGGCTTGCCTGCGTCATGCAGGGGAAGTCGACGAATTTCGAGATCGATCTCTTCGAGCCCATCCTGGCCGGCATCGGGCGGGCGCTGAAGCTAAAATTGGGGCCGGAGAACCGCGCCGGTTTTTTCACGATCGCCGATCATTTGCGGGCGGTCGTTTTTTCGGTTTCCGACGGGGTCTCGCCTTCGAATGAAGGCCGGGGTTATGTCATCCGCAAGCTGATCCGCAGGGCCATCTGGCATGCCCATCAAATGGTGCCCGGGGGGAAGCTCTCGGAGCCTTTTCTTCATACCCTTGTCGGTGAGGTCGCACGCGCGATGAAAAATGGCTACCCCGAACTCACCGAAGCGGCCGCGAGCATTGCGTCGACGCTGGAAGCGGAGGAAGAGCGCTTTCTTTCGACGCTCGACACCGGTCTGCGGCGCCTCGAACAGCGTCTCGATCAGCCGGGCCTTCTCGCTTCGCGCCTTTTGCCCGGAGAAGATGTTTTTGAACTTTATGATACCTACGGTTTTCCCGAAGAGCTGACGCACATGATTTCGCAGGCCCGTGGCTTCGAGATCGATCGGGAAGGTTTCGAACGCCTGATGGACGGCCAAAAAAAGCGGGCGAAGGAAGCGACCAAGATGGCCTCGGAGATTTTCGTGGCCTCCGAGCTCGAGAAAGCCGTCGCTGGACTTCCGGCCACCCGGTTCCTGGGCTACGACACGCTTCGCGCTCAAGGCCGGCTGCTGTGGCAGGATCTTCGCGGCGCCCAGGGCGTCATGGTTTTCGATTCCACCCCCTTTTACGGAGAAAGCGGCGGCCAGGCGGGGGATTCGGGAGTCGTTCAGGGCCCCGGATTTTCGGCAGACGTCCGCGACACACAAAAAATGGACGGGAGAATCGTGCATTATGTCGAAGTCCGCTCGGGCGCGAGTACGCCCGGGCAATCCCTCGATCTCGAGGTCGATCCGGCCCGGCGCGAGGCGACGATGCGCAATCACACCGCCACGCATCTTCTGCACGCGGCCCTTCGTCAGGTTTTGGGGGCGCAGGTGCGCCAACTCGGCTCCCTTGTCAATGCCGAGAAACTGCGTTTTGATTATTCGTTCGGAAAAGCGCTGACGCGCGAACAATCGGCCCAGATCGAGTCGCTCGTCAATGAACAGATTTTGAAAGACCTGCCCGTTCAAAAGACGGTGCAGGCGCTGTCGCAGGCCCGCGAGTCAGGCGCGCTCGCCTTTTTCGGCGAAAAGTACGGGGACGAGGTCCGCGTTCTCACGATCGGCAATTTTTCGAAGGAGCTCTGCGGAGGAACGCACTGCGACGCCACCGGCCAGATCGGTTCTTTTATTTTGCTTTCGGACTCCTCGGTGGCCAGCGGAACGCGGCGCGTCGAGGGGTTCACCGGGGCCGGCGCCCTGGCCTGGGTAAGACGCGTCCGGGAAGAGCTCGCGCAAACGGCAGCGGTCCTCAAGTCGGCGCCGTTCGAAACGGCCGAGCGCGCGGTCAAGCTGACGGAATCGCTCAAGCGCATGGAAAAGCAGAAAGAGCAGACCACGCTTCAGAGCGGCGATATCCAGAAAATCCTCTCCGAGTCCGAAGCCGCGGGGGACGTCCGGTTTGCCGCTTTCAAAGGCCGCGAGCTCGAGATGGCCCAAATCCGGCAGATCTCGGATCAGATCCGGAGCACGGCCCAGCGAACCGTTTACTGGCTTGGCGCGGAAAAGGAATCCAAACTTCAGTATTTGGTGGGCATCTCTCCCGATTTGGCCAAGGAGGGGTTCGATGTCCGGCCCCTGGCCCAATGCCTGGACAGGATGCTTTCGGGCAAAAGCGGCGGTCCTGCGCATATGGTCCAGGGCGGAGCGGGCGGGGCCCCTTTGAGCGAAGAACAATGGGCCCAAATCAAAAACGAAGCGGTACGCTATTTGAAAGCGAGATAAGGGTATGCAAGTCGTCACCTGGGACAAACAGTCGCAAAAAAAAATCAAGCGGGATTTCGCGTCCGTTTTCGACAAGGAAATCTTCAAGAAGGTCCACCGCATTTTAAGCGAGGTCCGGGAGCGCGGAGACGTCGCCCTGCGGCGCTTTACCCGGGAGTTTGACGGCCTGGACCTGCCTCTCAAGAGGATCCGCGTATCGCAGGGAGATATCAACCGCGCCTTCGAAAAAATCCAGGTGCAGTTCATGCCAATCCTTCGTCAGATCTCGGAAAACGTGAAAGATTATTACGGCAAGGAGCTCCAGCGGTCCTTCGAAATCCATGGACCGGATGACGTGTACTTGGCCAAGCAATACCGGCCCATCGAGCGCGTGGGCGTCTACATCCCCGGCGGAACGGCTCCGCTGGTGTCAACCGTTTATATGACGGTGATCCCGGCCCGCGTGGCCGGAGTCAAGGACATCGTCATTTGCACCCCTCCGAACCGGGATACCGGCGAAATCGATCCGAACATCCTGGCCGTGGCCAATCTGCTGGGCGTCAACGAGATTTACCGGGTCGGCGGGGCCCAGGCGATCGGGGCCATGGCGTTCGGGACGCGGACAATCGCCAAAGTCGACAAGATCGTGGGCCCGGGAAACGCCTACGTGACGGAGGCCAAGCGGCAGGTCTACGGGTTCGTGGATATCGACATGGTCGCGGGCCCGAGCGAGGTGGCGATTATCGCCGACGCGAACGCGGACCCCGATTACGTCACCTGCGATCTGCTGGCGCAAGCCGAGCATCACCAGGGAACAGCCTACCTGATCACTCCGTCGAAAAAGCTGATCGAAGCGATCCGCAAGCGCGTCGATCACGGATGGATCATCCAGGTCAAGTCGATCCAAGAGGCCTGCGAGGTTTCCGATGAAATCGCCCCTGAGCACCTCGAGATTCTTACCGAGGATCCGGCCAAACTCGCCAAATCGATCCGCCACGCCGGCGCGATCTTCCTGGGGCCTTTTACGCCGGCCGTCGTGGGGGATTATGCGGCGGGCCCGAGCCACGTGCTGCCGACAGGCGGAACGGCCCGATATTTTTCGCCGCTCAGCGCATCGTCGTTTATGAAGAGCAGTCAGGTGATCGGCTACTCCAAGCAGGCGCTCGCGAAATCGAGGGAAGTGATCCAGAAGCTCACGGAAATGGAGGGCCTCGTCCTCCACCGCATCTCCATGGAGTCACGATTCATGAAAGCCGGTCCCGCAACCAAGGAGTCTTGAGGCATGAAACACCCGATCCGCCACGCAAAGGTTCACCGGAAAACTTCCGAGACCGAGATTTCGGTCCGCTGGCACATTGACGGCAACGGCACCTCCCAGATCGCGACGGGCATTCCGTTTATGGACCACATGCTCACTTTGCTCGCCAAACACGGGCTGTTTACGCTCACCGTCCGGGCAAAAGGGGATCTGGAGGTCGACATCCACCACACCAATGAGGACGCCGGAATCACCCTCGGGCAGGCCCTCGCCAGGGCCCTTGGGAATAAAGCCGGTATCCGCCGCTACGGCTTTGCGAGCCTACCGATGGACGAAGTTTTGGTCCGCGTGTCCCTGGATATCTCAGGACGGCCGCACTTCCATATCCTCCGGTCGAAGGGCGTCCGGTTTTCCCGCCTCGAGAATTATTCGTTTCACGACATGACGGAGTTCCTCCATGCCTTCTGCCAGCACGCCGGGATTACGATGCACGTCGAGATCCTGAGCGGCAAGGATTCTCACCACATTATCGAGGGCGTGTTCAAGGCGCTCGCCAAGGCGCTCGACCAAGCGACGCAAATCGATTCGAGGGTCCGCGGCGTTCCTTCAACCAAGGGCCGTATTTGATGATCGTCGTTGTCGACTATGGAATGGGGAATTTGCGGAGCGTCTCAAAGGCTCTCGAGCACCTCGGCGCAAAGGTCAAGGTCAGCTCCTCGAGCGCCGACATCGCTCGGGCCGATAAGGTTGTCGTGCCTGGCGTCGGTGCTTTCGGCGACGCCGCCCGCGAGTTGGAGCGGCTCGGCCTCAAAGAACCCCTTCGTGAATTTGTCTGGAACAAGAAGCCCTTCCTCGGCATTTGCCTCGGCCTCCAGCTTCTGTTCGATGAAAGCGAAGAGTCGCCCGGGCAAAAAGGCCTGGGGCTTTTCCCCGGCCGGGTCCGCCTGTTTCCTTCGGGGGAGGTCAAAGTCCCTCACATGGGATGGAACTCGGTGCATCTGCGCTTCGCTCATCCGCTGCTTGCCGGCGTCCGCGAGGGAAGTTATTTTTATTTCGTCCACAGCTACTACGCCGACCCCGCGGAGGCATCGGTCACGGCGGCGTCCTGCACCTACGGGGACCGTACGTTTACCGCTATTCTCGGCACGGGTAATGTCTTTGCAACACAGTTTCATCCCGAAAAAAGCCAGAGCGCGGGCCTCGCGATACTCAAAAATTTTATTGCTTGGGAACCTGTCCGATGAACCTCTACCCGGCCATTGACCTGTTCGAAGGAAAAGTCGTGCGGCTGAGCCGGGGGGACTACGACCGGATGACGGTCTATTCAGAAGACCCCTCGGAAGTCGCCAGACGCTGGGAATCGCAGGGGGCCGGTTGGCTCCACGTCATCGACCTCGAAGGGGCACGAGCGGGCGAGATACGCAACGAGGACAGCCTGCGGCGCATCCGCAAGGAAACCCGGTGCCGCGTCCAGTTCGGCGGAGGCCTCCGGACCATGGAGGCGATCGAGCGCGTCCTCGCACTCGGAGTGTCCCGCATTATCCTGGGCACTCGCGCGCTCGAAGAAGACTTTTTGCGGGAGGCCGTCGAGCGCTTCGGGCCGGCCGTGGCGGTCAGCCTCGACGCTCAAGACGGCCGCGTGAGGACCGAGGGGTGGCTTTCCGGACGGGAAATCAGCTTGCCGGAGGCGGTCCGGATCGCCGAAGAACAGATGATCGGCACCCTGATCACCACCGATATCAAGAAGGACGGGATGCTTCAGGGCCCGAACCTCGAGAGCCTGTCCGAGATCCTGGCCGGAGCAAAGGCGCAAGTGATTCTCGCGGGCGGAATCGCGGGCCTGGAGGATATTCGCCGGTGCGCCGCGATCCGGCATCCGCATTTCGACGGCATCATCGTCGGCAAGGCATTGTTTGAACCCGGATTTTCACTTTCCCAAGCCCTTCGAATCGCGCGCGAGGCGCAAGGAGTTTAAACATGAACGATTCTCTGCAAAACTATCTGGATATTATTCTTCGGGAGAGGGGATGGTCGTGGACCGTTCTTGGCATCGTCTATCTGTCTGTGGCCATGTTTCTGCGGGGGCTTTTCCTGAGGCCTGTCACGCGTAAGGCCCGTGAGCTCAACCGGGCTCTTGGCAACGACGTCAAAAAAACCTATCTGAGGCAATCGCTCCTGGGATGGATCTTTTTCTTCATCCCCCTCGTCCTGCTGATCGTCATGTGGAGCCGCCCGAAAATTTTTCCGCTGACGACCAACGATGTGCTCCTCGCTTTCGCGGGGACTTTGAGTTTCTTTTTATCGCTCGCCCTCCATGCCCAGGCATTCGGAATCGCCGCAATCCGCGTTCTGAAGCAGACCTATGACCGCGAAAACGCTTCGGGGCTCTGAGTGATGCTGACCAAGCGGATCATTCCGTGCCTCGATGTCAAGGACGGGCGTGTCGTCAAGGGAGTCAAGTTTCTCGAGTTGCGCGACGCGGGAGATCCCGTATCGTGCGCTAAAGCCTATGACCGCGAAAACGCCGACGAGCTCGTGTTTCTGGATATCACAGCGTCGCATGAAAACCGCAAGACCATCCTCGATGTGGTCCGCAAAGTCGCAGAATCTATCTATATCCCTTTCACGGTGGGGGGAGGCATCACGACCGTCGAAGAGATCCGGGACCTCCTGAAGGCCGGCTGCGACAAGGTTTCGATTAATACGGCGGCAATCCACAATCCGGACTTTATCAAGGAAGCCGCTTCGCGCTTCGGCACCCAATGCATCGTCCTGGCGATCGACTGCAAGAAAACAGCGGCCGATCACTGGAAGGTATTTACGCACGGCGGCCGCCACGAAACGGAGCTTGAGGCGATCGCCTGGGCCCGGGAAGGCCAGACGCGCGGAGCAGGAGAAATTCTTTTGACAAGCATGGATCGCGACGGCACCAAGCAGGGCTATGACTTGCTTCTTCTCAAGCGAATGGCGCAGGCCGTCACGGTCCCCGTGATCGCTTCGGGGGGGGCGGGGACGGTGGAGCATTTGGCCGAGGCTTTTACGATCGGCAAAGCCGACGCCTGTCTGGCCGCGTCTATATTTCATTTCGGCGAAATCAAAATTTCCGACGCCAAGAATATCCTCCGCGAAAAGGGAATCCCGATCCGCACTTAGGGTTGTCTTCAGTCGACTAGGATGCATCCCACTTCCTACAGATACTTGCCAACCGAGGCGAAGAAAGGTTTCGGAAAAACAATAAGCGCCGTCTGCGGAGACGAGGAGATCGGCAAAAGACCCGTGAGGTCCAAGAGCTCCGAGCGGAGCTGGCGCGTTTTGGAGAAACCTTTCTTTGCCGACGGGATATCAAGTGGATGAAGTGGGATGCGACGTCGACTGCGAACAGCTTGACACTAATAGCTGCTGTGGCATAATGGCACAGATGGATCCTTGAGCGGCTCGGTTTCTTTAATTAGCACTAAAATAAGGAGTTAGGAGCGATGATCAATTTGAAATTCAACAAAGACGGTCTGTTACCCGTAATCATCCAGGACGAAAAATCCGGGGAAGTGCTGATGCTGGCCTACATGGACAAGACCGCCGTCGAGCGGACGCTGGCTGAGAAGAAAACGGTTTTTTACTCCCGGTCTCGCAATCAATACTGGGTCAAGGGGGAAACTTCCGGGCATATCCAGGAGGTTCGCCAAGTCTTGACCGATTGCGACCAAGACACTTTGCTCGTGCGCGTGACCCAGACGGGCGGAGCCTGTCATCTCGGCTACCGGACGTGTTTCGTTCATGAACTCAATGACGCTGGCGACGTGGTACGCGTGACTCAGGAAAAAGTTTTCGACCCGGAGAAGACCTACAAAAAAGGATGATCACGCCCGACTTCAAGACGTTTAGCGCTCTTGCGCGCCGCGGGAACGTTATCGCGGTATCGAAGACTGTGTCGGCCGACCTCGAAACGCCCGTTTCCTGCTTCATGAAACTGGCCGGCCGTGAGCGCTACGCTTTCCTCCTCGAGTCGGCCGAACAAAAAGAGCAAATCGGCAGGTATTCCTTCATCGGTCTTTCCCCGGCAATCGTATTGGAGGGACGCGGCGCGCAAACCCGGGTGACGGATCTGCGCGTGCCGGCGAAAAGAACCGTGCCTCGCCATCTCGTCGATGAGATTGACGGCATCCTCGCGGACTGCCGCTTCGCAAACCAAACGGACTATCCCCATTTATGCGCCGGCTTTGTCGGCTACTTCGGGTATGAGAACGTCGAGGCCTTCGAAGATATCCGCCTTCGCCGCAAGCCGGGCCCGAAGCTTCCGGACGGTCTTTTTGTCATGCCCGGCGATCTCATCGTGTTCGATCACTACCGGAAGACGCTGTCGCTCGTAGCGCTTGTTTTTTTGGAGGGCACGGGAAAGTCGCCGAAGACGGCCTATCGAGGCGCCTGCAAGCGAATCGAGGGCTGGATCGTTAAGTTGAAACGACCGCTGCACAGCCGCCCATCGGAGGCGTCCGCGCGTCTTCGCCCGAAGTCCAACATGACCCGCGGCGAATTCATGGAAAAGGTCGAGCGCATTAAGGCCTACATCCGCGCGGGCGATTGTATCCAGGTCGTCTTGAGCCAACGCTTTGAGATGCCCGGGGTGTCCGGCGATTTCCGGATCTACCGCGCCCTGCGCTCCGTCAATCCCTCGCCCTACATGTTTTATTTTCGCGCCGCAAATCTACGGCTGATCGGTTCGAGTCCGGAGATGCTCGTCAAGAAAACCAAGCAGACCGCCGAGCTGCGCCCGATTGCCGGAACGAGACCCCGCGGAAGGTCACCGGCCGAGGACCTGCGTCTCGAAGAGGGACTCCGAAAATCCGTCAAGGAGATGGCCGAGCATGTCATGCTGGTGGACCTGGGTCGAAACGACTTGGGCCGGGTCTGCCGCTTCGAAAGCGTCCGCGTCGGCCAGTTCGCGCGCGTCGAGCGTTATTCTCATGTGATGCACCTCGTGAGCGACGTGGCAGGGCGGCTCAAGCCCAACCGGACGGCGTCTGACCTGCTGCGCGCCGTTTTTCCCGCCGGGACGCTCAGCGGCGCACCCAAAATCAGGGCCATGCAGATCATCGACGAGCTGGAAAGCGAGAAACGGGGACCTTACGGCGGATGCCTGGGTTATTTCGGATACGATGGAGACATGGATATGTGCATCGTGATCCGGACGCTGGTCTGCGACGGCCGTGGCGTTTATCTGCAGGCCGGGGCGGGGATCGTCAAAGATTCGAATCCTGCGCGCGAATATGCGGAAACCGTCAATAAGGCCAAAGCGCTCGTTCGAGCAATCGAAATGTCGGGAGATTTTCAGTGATCCTCGTCATCGACAACTACGACTCGTTTACCTATAACCTGGTTCAGTATTTCGGCCAGCTCGGAGCGGATCCGGTGGTGGTCCGCAACGACCGGATTTCCATCGCCCGGATCCTGAAGATGCGCCCGCGGCAAATCGTGATTTCTCCCGGTCCTTGCACCCCGCGGGAGGCCGGGATTTCCAACGAGGTCATCCGGCACTTCGGCGGAAAAGTTCCGATTCTGGGCGTTTGCCTTGGGCACCAGTGCATCGGACATGTGTTCGGCGGCCGCATTGTACGAGCGCGCCGGATTATGCACGGCAAAGTCTCCGAAATCCACCATGGCGGGCGGGATTTGTTCAGGAACCTTCCGAACCCGTTTCGCGCGACGCGCTACCATTCTCTCCTGATCGAGAAAAAATCGTTTCCCGCTTGTCTGGAAGTCACCGCCTGGACCGACCGAGGAGAGATCATGGGGGTGCGGCACCGGACACAGAGGATCTGGGGAGTCCAGTTCCACCCGGAGTCGATTCTGACCGAGGGGGGCATGGAGCTTCTCAGAAATTTTCTGTCGCTTTCCGTCAACGCACGCGGGCCGAGGAGCTGCCGGTGAAGCCTTCCGTCCTGCCCCGGCTTCTGCGCGGCGATGGCCTCACCTTCTCTGAGGCCCGCGTTTTTTTTCGCGGTATGCTCGGCGGAGGCCTCACGGATGCCGAGGTCAAAGCGGTGCTGCTGTGCCTGGCCCGCAGGGGGGAGAGCGCGGAAGAATTGCGCGCTTTCGTCGCAAGCGTGAGGGAAATGGAGCCGCCGATCCGGACCGTATTTCCGAGGCTGATGGATGTCTGCGGAACCGGAGGTGACGGCGCGGGAAGCTTCAATATTTCGACCCTTGCGGCAATCGTTGTCGCGGGCGCGGGCGGCCAGATCGCCAAGCACGGAAACCGGAGCATTTCTTCACGTTGCGGGAGTTCGGACCTGATGAGCGCTCTGGGCGTCCGGTTGGAGGCACCGCAAAAGAAGATGATCGGCGCGATCCGCCGGTCGGGAATCGGTTATTTTCACGCTCCTTTTTATCATCCGGTCTTCTCGCGCTTTCAGCCTCTTCGGTGCCAGCTCCGTGTTCGGACGATTTTCAATCTGGCGGGACCCCTTCTCAATCCGCTGGCTCTCCGCTATCAGCTGATCGGGGTTGCATCCCGCGAGGCCATGACGGTGTACGCGCGAGTCCTGGCCCGTCAGGGTCTCCGGCGCGCATGGGTTTGTCATAGCCGTGACGGCATGGATGAAATTTCGACGCGCGCGCTCACAGACGCCGTTCGCATCGAAAACGGAAAAATGATTCCGGAGACTCTCGATCCGAGAAAATTCGGCTTTGGGGAAATTAAAGGATCCTGCAGCTTCCGCGGCGGCACCGTGGCGGAGAACCGCAAGACGGCCCTCGGGATCCTGAGCGGCCGCAATCGCACGGGAGCACGGGATATCGTTGTGCTGAACGCCGCGGCGGCTCTTTGGGTCTGCCGCCTTGCACAGGATGTGGCCGGCGGAGTCGCCCTTGCCTCGGAGGCGATAGATTCCGGCAAGGCTTTTCGGGCCCTCGGGGCCCTCGTGCGGGAGTCCGGGGGGCGACTATGATCCTCCACGACATCGTTCAGGCAAAGCGCGCCGACCTCGAGGAGCTGAAGAGGCGCTTTCCGCTCCACCGTCTCAAGGAGGCCGCCGAGGCTCGGGAGCGCACCGACGTCAGGAGCTTCCAACAAGCCATCGCCGTTCCCCGCGGGTTGAGGCTCATCTGCGAGCTCAAGAAGGCTTCGCCGTCGCACGGGATCATCTGCGAGGACTTTCAGCCTCTGCGCCTGGCGGGGTTGTTCGAGTATGCGGGCGCGGCCGCGCTCTCGGTCCTCACCGAGACGCGTTATTTCAAGGGCAGGCCGAGTTATCTGCGAATCGTCCGGCAAGTCACGACGATCCCCATCATGCGCAAGGACTTTATCTTCGAAAGCTATCAGCTCTACGAGACGGCGCTGCTCGAAGCGGACGCATTCCTGCTGATCGCTTCGCTGCTGACGGACGCCGAGCTTGCGGACCTGATTGCGCTCGGCCGTCGCCTGAAGATGGACGCTCTCGTGGAAGTGCACTCCGAGGACGACCTGAAGAAGGCCCTCGGCGCGGGCGCAACAATCGTGGGAATCAATAATCGTAATCTCAAGACGATGCAGGTTGAAGTGCAGACCGCCAAACGCCTCCTTGGGCGTATTCCCAAGGAGGTTTGCGTCGTCATCGAGAGCGGTCTGTCGAAGCACGACGAACTGATGGAGTACAAAAGCCTGGGCGTCAACGCGTTCCTGATCGGGACCGCCGTGATGAAGTCGCCGGATCCTGTCCGGACGATACGCGACCTGGGGGGCCTTCAACGATGAGCAGGGACTCGGGAGGAAAACGATGACGACACGCGTCAAGATTTGCGGCAACACGAACGCTGAAGACGCCAAGATGGCGGCCGATTTGGGGGCGGACTATCTCGGGTTCATCTTTGCCGAGAGCAAGCGGAAAATCGATATGGCCTCGGCGTCCAAGATCATGGAGGCGCTGCCGTACTTCAAGAATTTCGTCGGAGTCTTTTTAAATCAGCCCAAATCCGCGGTGGAGGCCGTCGCGGGAGAATTGGGGATACGGATCCTCCAGTTCCACGGCGACGAAACGGCACTTTACTGCGACTATTTCCTGAGGAAAGGCTACGAAGTCATCAAGACTTTCCACATCAAGGACGCCATGAGCCTGAAGCGGATCGACCAGTACAACGTCAGCGCTTTTTTGTTCGATACCTTTAGTAAGGAGGAGGCCGGTGGGACGGGAGTACCGTTCAACTGGAACCTGATCGAAGACCGGCCTTATGTTCACGACCGGCTGTTTCTGGCCGGCGGCCTGAAGGTGTCCAATGTCGATGAGGCCATCCGGAGGATTCACCCCTACGCCGTCGATGTCGCCAGCGGGGTCGAGCGGGAGCCCGGGCGCAAGGATCCTGCTTTGCTCGAGGAATTTATCCAGATTGCCAAAGGGGAGAAGGGAAAGAATGAAAAACCGCATTCCGTTCGTCCATAAGCTGCTTGCGCGCCTCGATAAGATTGACCGGGATTCCGTCTCCACTTATGTGGCCGATCTCTCGCGGGCCAAGACGCTCTACGAGGAAATATTCGATCTCCTCGAGGACGGCATCGCGGTCTCGGACCGCGCGGGATTCCTGAAGTACGCCAACCGGCCGGCAAAGGCCCTGCTGAATCTTTCCGCCCGTTATGCGTCATCAAGGCCTCTGTGGGATTCGGACACAGACCCCGCTCTCGGCCAGCTACTCCGGGAGCATCTGCCCGGCCTGCGCGAGAAGAAAACTTTTCGGTGGACCTCTGCGGTCCCTCGCGTGGTTGACGGCCGCCTTCTGCTCTCACCGCTCGGGGATCCGGAGGATGGAGAAGTCGTCCTGGTCCTGGCCGCGAAAAACTCCCGGCTGGCCGAAGACTCGCCGGATGAAAGCTCTGCGCGAATCGAGTCTGTCCTCAAACTGGCCGCCGGCATCGCCCACGAGATTGGCAATCCGCTCAATTCGATCGGTATCCATCTGCAAATGCTGCAAAAGCAAAGCCGGTCGATCGAGGGGCCTCGTCGGGAATCCTTTGAAAAAGGCCTGGCGGTCATCCGGTCCGAGACGCTGCGCCTGGACAAGATCATCAAGGATTTCCTCAAGGCAGTCCGAAAGCCGCCCCTTCGCTTCAAGATCGAGGATCTCCAGGAAGTCCTCGACGATGCGGTCTCTCTCATGCGGGAAGAGCTGCGAAAAAACGGGATTGAATGCCTTGTGGACCGCGACCCGGAGTTACCGAGATTCTTGATGGACCGAGAGCGCCTCTACCAGGTGTTCATCAATTTGATTCTGAATGCCATGGAAGCGATGCCGCGCGGCGGACGCCTGAGGATACTGGTTTCGCACAAGGAGCGCGTGGCGGCGATCGCCTTCCGGGACACCGGCATCGGAATCCGGGAAGAGGATTTGCCCCACATTTTTGAGCCCTACTACACGACCAAGTCCGAGGGGTCCGGGTTGGGGCTGATGACGGTCTATAACATCATGAGCGAGCACGGCGGCAGAATCGACGTCAAGAGCCGTTCGCAGAAGGGGACCGCGATGACCCTGCTTCTGCCGATCCGCCAGCCGAAATTGCAGCTGCCTCAATATCCAACCCAAGCAGGAGCTCCGCGATGAGCCTGACCCCAACTATTTTGATCGTCGAAGACGAAAAGAACACACGCCTCGGCCTTCAGCAGTTCCTGGAAGCCCAAGATTACGACGTCCTCCTGGCCGAGAATGGGGAGCAGGGCTGGGCGATTTATCAGCAGGAGAGGCCCGACATCGTCTTGAGCGATATCCGCATGCCCGGCTCCGACGGCGCGGCGCTCCTCGAGCGCATCATGGCCGCTAACCCCGCAGCCATCGTCATTTTACTTACCGCCTACGGATCGGTTGAGGACGCCGTCAAGATGATGAAAAAAGGCGCCTACTATTATTTAACGAAGCCGGTCAATCTCGAGGAGCTCGAGTTTCTTCTCAAAAAGTCGCTTTCGCGGCGCACGCTCGAAGAGGAAAACCGGGAATTGCAGCAGGCACTCTTCCGGGAAAAGTTCGATCAAGGAGACATTCTGGCGCACTCCGAAAAAATGAAGAGCCTCATAGAGACAGCCGACAAAATCGCGCAGTCGAGCTCGACGGTCCTGATCGAGGGGGAGAGCGGAACAGGCAAGGAGCTGATTGCCCACCGGATCCATAAAATGAGCCCTCGCCACTCCAAGCCTTTTGTCGCCGTCCACTGCGCCGCTCTGACCGAAACGCTCCTGGCGAGCGAATTGTTCGGCCATGAGAGGGGTTCCTTTACCGGAGCTGTGGAGCGCAAAATCGGACGTTTCGAGCGCGCCAACGGAGGAACCCTTTTTCTCGACGAAATCGGAGAAATTCCAGCTGAAATGCAGGTCAAGCTGCTGCGCGTCCTCCAGGAGGGCGAGATCGAGAGAGTCGGCGGGACGCGAACCCTCCGGGTCGATGTGCGGATCGTTTGTGCCACCAACAAGAACCTGGCCGAAGAGGTCCGGCGGGGCAAATTCCGCGAAGACCTGTATTACCGGATCAACGTGATTTATCTCAGGGTTCCCGCGCTCCGGGAGCGAAAGGAAGACATCCCGCTTTTGGTGGATTCCTTTATCAAGAATTCCGCCGTTGCCAATGCACGGAAGATCAAAGCCCTGACCCCCGAAGCGATGAGAGCCCTGTCGGGATATGATTGGCCCGGGAACATCCGGGAGCTCAAAAATATCATCGAGCGGATGGTCGTGCTCTCCACCGGCGACGTCCTTGGCTTTGAGAACATTCCGGAAGACATTCGAAAGAGGGCGGGCGGCGACGGCGCGGCTGAAGCCTCGATGGCCGGACCGGGAGAATCCAACCTGAACGAAGTCGAAAAACAGGTCATCGCTCGGACGCTCGCGGAGGTCAAGGGAAATAAGTCGCTCGCCGCCAAAAAACTCGGTATTTCACGGCGCACCCTCTACCGCAAGCTCGACGAATACGGCCTCGCAAGGGAACTTCCCGCCTAAGATTCCTTTGGAGAAGATGAGCTCTGACATGCCAAAATGGCACGCCTTCGATGTGCGCATGTGGCGCAATCCTTCTGCGCACAAATTTTAGCAGGGTTTATAGTTTCTGCAACATATTGCAGAATAAAGAGTTGCAATAATATGCTTCTCACTGTACTTCTGGCACGGTTTTTGATTAATAACAGTCAAAACAACAGTCTTTCATCAAGGAGATCTTTATGGGAAAAGTGCTCGGAATTGATTTGGGAACAACGAATTCATGCATGGCCATCATGGAGGGCGGAGAGCCCAAGGTGATCGCAAACAAAGAGGGCAACCGGACGACGCCTTCGGTTGTGGCTTTCACAAAGTCGGGGGAGCGCCTGGTCGGGCAAGCCGCCAAGCGGCAGTCGATCACGAATCCCGAGAATACGGTATTCAGCTCAAAGCGCTTCATTGGCCGCCGGTACGACGAAGTGACGCACGAGAGCAAGCTCGTACCCTTCAAGACGAAGCCTGGCAAGCACGATGAGGCGATGATTCATATCCCGATGGACAACCGGGATTATACGCCCCCCGAGATTTCAGCCATGGTTCTCCAGAAGCTGAAAGCCGATGCCGAGGCTTTTCTGGGCGAACCCGTTACGCAAGCCGTCATCACCGTTCCGGCGTATTTCAACGATTCTCAGCGCCAGGCCACCAAAGATGCGGGGCAAATTGCGGGTCTCGAGGTGCTCCGGATCATCAACGAACCGACAGCGGCGTCGCTGGCCTATGGACTCGACAAAAAGAAGGACGAGACGATCGCCGTCTACGATCTCGGCGGCGGAACCTTTGACGTCTCGATCCTCGAAATCGGGGAAGGGGTCTTCGAGGTCAAGGCCACGAATGGCGACACCCACCTCGGCGGAGACGATTTTGACCACAAAATCATCGAATGGCTGATCGCCGAGTTCAAGAAGTCAGACGGGATCGATCTTTCTAAAGATCGCATGGCGCTTCAGCGGCTCAAGGAGGCGGCGGAAAAGACCAAGTGCGAGCTGTCCACCTCACAAAGCTCCGAGATCAACCTTCCTTTCATTACGGCGGATGCATCCGGCCCCAAGCATCTTCTGATGACGCTGACACGCGCCAAGCTCGAACAGCTCGTCGAAGAGCTCGTGGAGAGGACCGCAAAGCCGTGCCTCGCAGCGCTTCGGGACGCAGGCCTCGAGCCCAAGGACATCGACGAGGTGATCCTGGTCGGAGGGCAGACGCGCATGCCGGCCGTGGTCGAAAAGGTCCGCAAGCTCTTCGGAAAGGAGCCGCATCAGGGCGTGAATCCTGACGAAGTGGTCGCGGTCGGGGCAGCGATTCAGGGAGGCGTGTTGAAAGGGGAAGTCAAAGACGTCCTGCTTCTCGACGTGACCCCGCTCTCTTTGGGGATCGAAACCCTGGGCGGAATCATGACGAAGCTGATCGAGCGCAACACGACGATTCCCACGAAAAAGTCCGAGATCTTTTCGACGGCCGCCGACAGCCAGACGGCCGTGACGGTGAAAGTCCTCCAGGGCGAACGCGAGATGGCGAATGACAACCGGGTGCTTGGGCTTTTCAACCTCGAGGGGATCCCGCCCGCGCCGCGCGGCGTGCCGCAAGTCGAGGTGACGTTTGATATCGACGCCAACGGCATCGTGCATGTTTCGGCCAAAGACCTGGGGACGGGCAAAGAGCAGAAGATCCGGATTGAATCCTCCTCGGGGCTTTCAAAAGATGACGTTGAGAAGCTGGTGAGGGAAGCGCAGTCTCACGCGGACGACGACAAGAGCAAACACGAACTCGTCACCGCGCGAAACACGCTCGACAACCTCGTCTACCAAGCCGAAAAGTCCCTCAAGGAGCACGGCGACAAGATCAATGACGAAGAAAAGAAAAAAGTCGAAGAGGCGCTCAAGGAAGCCAAGGCGGCCGTGACTTCGGAGTCGAAAGAGAAAATCGACGCGGCCACCGCTCAGCTGACCACGGCGTCGCACACGCTGGCTCAAAAGATGTACGAGGAAGCGGCAAAAAAGGCCAAGGGCGCCAAAACCCCGGGCGGCGAAGAGGCCCCCAAGGGCAAGGAAGACGTCGTGGACGCCGATTATGAAGTCGTCGACGACGACAAGGACGGCGATAAAAAGAAGTAACTGAAGTTCCCTTGTCATCGAGTCCGGGGCTGTGCTAATATCCCAACCGGTTAGCCTCGTGACTCGAATCACAAGACACAAACCCTCAAGGGGTAGTATGTTCCTTTCAAGGAATCAATATCGCGGCAGAATGCCGGGATGCTTCGTCCTCCTGGCTGTGATGCTTTGCGCGTCGTCCTGCTCCAAGCCAGCGGTGAAGGCGGTGACCTCCGTGACGCCTCCGCAAAGCGCTGCGGTACAGCCGCCCGGGGCATCGGCCCAATCTGGCCCCCAGCAGGGCAAAGTTTTTGTCCTCTCGGATTTCCGAAGCGGTGACTTCCTGAATCGCGCCGGAGGCAACAGCGGCACATGGAACATGGACCCGTCCGACATCAACAACTCCTATGCGGATCAGGACCTTGTCGATATGGCCGGAGCCGACGGCACGGTGCATAAGGTGCTCCGCCTGAATTACAGCGTCGACTCCGACCGTGCTTCTCAAAACGGCTTTTGGACACAGCTTGGCACGTTTGACGCGCGCGAGTACGACCACTTGGAACTCGTCCTGAAAGGGGATCCCGAGAAAGGATGCACCGACCGCTTCAAACTCGAAATCAAGAAATGCAAGACTCCGCCGTGCACGGGGGACCCGGTTCGGGATGAAGTCATCAAAGGCTCCTCCGTCGTTCCCGTGACGAGCGAATGGCAGACCGTCCGGATCCCTCTCAACCGGATCACCGGAATTATCGACTTTGCGAATCCCGAATCCTGGAAGGATCCCTCGATCGCAAGGACGGGCCTGGACGAGCTCGTTTTCATTTTTCAGGACCGCATGGTCTCGCGCAAGCGCGGAACTCTCTACGTTGACGAAATCCGCTTTGTCAAAACCGGAACTCCGGGGCCGACGGCGGTCGATTTTCCCAAGCATTCGCGCATGAAGACGCCGGAGAAGCTCGAAGGGATTGCCTATGCCCTTTTTTTGAGGCAACGCCTGGGGGGATTTCCGGAAACGGTCGTGGTGACCAAGGATTTCCCCAAAGACTCCCGCGAATTTCTTCTGGAAATCGCACGGGACACGTGGCGTTTTTTTGACGAAATCGTCGACCGCGAGACGTGGCTTCCTCTCGATACCCTTCAGCTCGGCGAGAAGGAACCCATGGAAGAAAAAACCTTTGTGGGGGATTATACGAACGTCACGAACGTCGGCATTTATTTGATGTGCCTGGTGTCGGCCTATGACCTCGGCTTCCTTACGAAAGAGGCGGCAGTAGTGCGAATCCGCAAGACCCTCACCAGCATGGAGACCCTCAAGCACCATGCGAGCGGATGGCCCTATAATTATTACGATACGACGCTTGGTGAAGCCACCAGTTACTTTGTGTCCCTCGTCGACTCCTCCTGGCTCTTGGCCGGATACTATGTCGTCAAGCAGGCTTTTCCCGAGGAGGTCGGAGCTCAGGCACAGAAAGCCATTGACCGGGGAAAGCTCTCGTTCTTTTACGATCCCCTTGAACGCCAGATGTACCACGGGTTTTACGACCATTTGGGAGTGTACTCGGATTACCATTACGGCTCTTTCTATACCGAGCCCAGGATTGCCAGCTACATGGCAATCGCGCGCAATGAAGCGCCCAGGGAACATTGGTTCGGGGGCCTGGTACGGACCTTCCCGGACTCCTTTGCCTGGCAAAGCCAAAAGCCCATCGACCGCTTCGAAAAAACGGCGCCGGGCGGTCTTCCATACTTCGGCGGCTATTACCGCTGGAAAGATCTCGAATATGTTCCGAGCTGGGGAGGATCGGCCTTTGAAGCCCTGATGCCGACCCTCATTCTCAAGGAAAAGGAGATCGGGGTGAGCGGACTCGGCGTGAACGACGAGCGGCACGCACGGGGACAAATGCGCTACGCGCTCGAGGAACTGAAATTGCCGGTTTGGGGGATGAGTCCCTCGTCGGTGCCTGAGGGAGGGTACTCGGAATTCGGGGCCAAGCCCTTCGGCGCCAAGGGATACAAGAGCGGCGCGGTGACTCCGCATGCCAGCGTGCTTGCGCTCGAATGGATGCCCGAGGACGTGATCCGCAATTTGCGCGAACTCCTGGCTCGGTACGATATTTACGGAGAATACGGATTTTACGATGCGGTCAACCCCGAAACGGGGCTCGTAGCCCACAAGTACCTCTCGCTGGACCAGGGCATGATCCTCATCGCGATCAACAACTACCTCAATGACGGCGCGATACGGAAGCGTTTTCATCGTGAGCCCGCCATGAAGCAGGCCGAAGACCTCTTAAGTTCCGAGGATTTTTTTGAGCACCCTCCCGGACCCGATACGAAGAGCTCCGCCGCCTGATTTCAGTCCCCAAGGTTTGAATGATGACTCCCACTGGATGCGTCGAGACGAACGGAATGGTGCGGTTTGATCTTGGAGATCCGCGGATCATTGCAGCCAGCTGCGGCCGGGGCTACCCGAACGAGGCCCACCCATCGTTTGTCCGCGCGCTGGGGCTCACCCCCGAATGTCTGCGTACGGTGCGTCAGGAACATACGGCGGATGTTGTGACGGTTGACTTATCCGATGCCGGCTGGGCGCCTTTGCCGGTGGCCGATGCCCTTGCAACCGCGGCGGCCGGCCTTCCCCTCGGGATCTACACCGCCGACTGCGTGCCGGTTTTTATTTTCGACCCAGTCTCAAAGGCGGTGGGGCTCGCGCACGCCGGCTGGAAAGGCCTATGGAAAGGCGTGCTGGAGAACCTGGTTTTGGCGATGGTCCGTAATTTCGGTTCGCATGCTGAGAATCTGCGAATCGCGGTCGGTCCGTGCATACGCTCTTGCTGTTACGAAGTGGGAGAGGAGTTCCGGAAGTTTTTTCCGGATTTTTACGGCATCCCCGACGGCAAGGCCCGGGCCCATGTGGACCTCGTGGCGGCGGCTTTCAGGCGCCTGACGGACTCGGGTGTCCCAGCGGATTCCATCCTTGACAGCGGCATCTGCACTTCCTGCCGGAACGCGAGTTTTTATTCGGCCCGCTGCGGTGACGGCCCCAACCGGATCCTTTCGGTCCTATGCCGGGTTTAAATTCCGCTGATCGCGGCCGACCTTGCCTATTGTTAAATCGGAAAAAATCGTTATAATGACGGAGTCATTTGAGGAGGAGATCTCATGCAAGCCAATGATTTGCGCAAGGGAACAACCATTCTTTACCGGAACGATCTTTATATCGTGACCGATTTTGTTCACAAGACCCCGGGGAACCTGAGGGCCTTCGTGCAGGTGACGCTTAAAAGCCTCAAGTCCGGCAAGATGCTCCAGGACAGGTTCGCCTCGACCGCGGAAATCGAGCGAGTGTCGCTGGATCCTCGCCACGCCCAGTTTTTATACCACGATGCTGAAGGATATCACTTCATGGATCTTCAGGACTATCAGACCTTCGCGCTGACCCCGGAGCGGATCGGAGACGCAAAATTTTATCTGAAGGAAAACATGGAAATCGACATTGATTTTTACGACGGCCAGCCGCTGTTGCCGGAGCTGCCCAAAGTCGTGACCTTGAAGGTCACGGAATCGCCGCCCTGGGTCAAGGGGGATTCGGTGTCGAATAACTCGAAGCCGGCGGTTTGCGAAACGGGATTGAAGGTGATGGTGCCGATCTTCATCGATCAGGATTCGATGATCAAGGTCAGCACCGAGTCGGGCGAATATTTGGGAAGAGCATAAAAGGTTGAGGTCCCAATCCGGTTGGGATTGGGACCTAATCACCACTCGCGTGGTAGCAATGACGTTATAGCCCCAAACCGCTTGGGTTTGGGGCGTAACCATCATTCGCGAGTAGCGCATTAAACATTTAGGGTACAAATCCAGTTCGGATTTGGACCAAAACACCATTCGCGCGATGCAATGACGTTTTGCCCCAAACCGGTCGGGTTTGGGGCGTAACCATCATTCGCGAGTTCCGCTCATGTATGGTTACGGGCGATTAGCTCAGCTGGTTAGAGCACACGCTTCACATGCGTGGGGTCTCAGGTTCAAGTCCTGAATCGCCCAGATTTTACGTGGTTTTTTTGAAAGTTGTGCACGCGAATGATGTTACCGTCCCAATCCGCTTGGGATTGGGACCTGAACATCACTCGCGTGTTCGCTCGTGTATGATCAGGCCGGGATGGCGAAATTGGCAGACGCGCTGGATTCAGGGTCCAGTGGCCGCAAGGCTGTGCAGGTTCAAGTCCTGTTCCCGGCACGTACCCATACACGAGCCAGCAGGCGAGTGATGGGTACGCACCAATCCCTACCGGATTGGTGCCTGCGCCAAATACGCGAGCCAGCACCCAATCATGTTGATTGGGTACGTCCTATCGAGAACTTGACGTTTTCGTAAGGGACTTGATGGGTACGCCCCAAATCGAACAGATTTGGGGCGAGGGCAAGCGCATCGAACTCCCGGAGTCGTCATGACCGCCCCTGTCGCAACCAACCGCAAAGCCCGCTACGACTATTTTCTCTTCGAGAAATACGAAGCCGGGATCGCCCTCAAGGGCTGCGAAGTCAAATCCATCCGTGAAGGGCGCATCAATCTCAAGGAGAGCTTTGTCCGCATCATCCGCGGCGAGGCGTTCCTCATGAATTGCCACATCACGCCGTATTCCAAGATTCAGGGATATGTGGAAATCGATCCGATCCGGTCCCGCAAGCTTCTGCTCAAGAAGGTCGAGATCGCCCGCATGGAGGGCAAAGTCGCGCAAAAGGGATTTTCCATCGTTCCCGTGAGCGTTTATTTCAAGAAGGGCCGCGCCAAGGTCGAGATCGCGGTCGCACAGGGAAAAAAACAATTCGACAAGCGCGAGGACATCAAGCGGCGCATCCACGACAGGGAAACCGAGGCAGCGATCAAGCAACACAGCCGTCAATCTGAAAAATAAGCGGCGGCGAGGCGGTTAATTTTCCGCTTCGGTAAAGGCCGGTTTGATCCCCAGAACGCTGAAGAATAGATCCAGATTGGAGAGCTTCGGGAGAGCGGGGCGCACTTCCCTGAACTTCCCGGACAAGTAGAGGGTTGTTCCAAGCCTGCCAAGGAATGAAATCAGACACAGCAGGTAGAAGCGCGAACCGAACCACTGCGGGAGATGGCTTGACAAGAAGCCTCCTGCGGAGGATCCCGCGAAGATCGCAATCCCGTTCAGCAGGTTGAAGTAGCTCAAGCACTTCACGCGGTTTTCCGGACGCACCGCGTCGAAGATGAAATTGACCGCGCAAAGATTGAATCCCGCCCAAATGAATCCGCTGCAGCATTCGCATAAAAACAGGATCCACGGAGTCTTGACGGTCATCCAGTAGAGCGGGATAAACGGGATGAGCGCGCCGGTCGCTTTCAAAATATGCGCGTTTCCAACCTTGTCGGCGTGATGTCCCCACAGCGGGAAAACGAGTAGGCCTGAGGTGACCGCCGCCATGTGAATGGTGATATACGTGAAGTAATCGAACTTGAGTTCCTTGAGCATGTAAACGCTGATATAAGGCGAAACGACCATGGCAGAAAACATCATGCCTGCCGCGTAAACGACGAAATTGGTAAAATTCCTGCTTCCGAATCCCCCCAGAAACTGCCAGAGGGAGAACGACCCCGCGGCCCCGTTGGCCGGGTGGGCGTACGGAACGTCCTGGACGCGCGACAAATAGCACGCGGAAACCGCCCTCGAAAGCGACGCGGCCGTGAATACGATGAGAAAGGCGCCGGACGCCCATTGCAATTTTGCGTGAGACATCAGAGCTCCGGCCGAAGCCATCGTCACCAGCCCCGCGATTCCGACGATTCGCAAACGCCACCCGAGAAATTTGCCGCGCCAGTTTTCGTCCAGATAGTCTCCGAGGAGACTGCTCAGGACGGTTCCGATCAAATTCCCGAGGATGCGGTAGACCGCGACCAGCGCAATCATGAACGCAAAGCGGCCCGAAAAGGGAAAGAAGGGAAGGATGGCGAGCGGCGCAAAAAATACGGCTTGAGAGGCGGCGGAAAGGACGAGAACGCGGCGGCGACTCCCGAGCGTCAGGACCATCCGGCATGCCCAAAGCTGGGAGAGCGATCCAAGCAAGTGGGGGATGGCGACCAGAAGTCCGATTTCATAGGGAACAGCACCCATCATGAGCGCCAGAGGGATGAGATAGTAGTCGGCGATGGCGGTGATGACCGCGGCAGCGATTCCTTCCGGCCACGCGATCCGTAGGCTCCGCGCATACGGACTGTCGGCGGGAAAAAGGCTCCGGGAGATCATAGCCCGAGACGGGTTAAACAAAAATCCCGGCACTCGTCACGCCGTTGAGAATAAACTGGACGGCCATCGCGGACAAGAGCAGTCCCATCAGGCGCGTGAGGATTCTCATCGCGATGATGCTAATCAGGCCGGATTTGACGGAAACCGCGTGCAGAACCGCGTAGGTCACGAGGGCAATCAGGACCAGGTTGACGATGAGAACCGCATGCTCGGGAAAAGTATGCGCACGGGATCCGAGCAAGATGACGGTCGTTATCGCCCCCGGTCCGGCCAACATCGGAATCGCCAAAGGGGTCACCGCAACGTCGTCTTTCGCCATGCCCTCCTGCTGCTCTTCTCGGGTCTCCTTGACCGCCGGCCGCCGCGCCTGGATCATGTCCATCCCGACCAGCAGCAGCAGGATTCCTCCAGCGATCTCAAAGGCCGGAATCGAAATGCTAAAAATGCGGAGAATCCATGACCCAAAAAAAAGGCACAGCATCAAAATCAGGAAGGCCAGGAGCGTGGCAAACCTGGCAGTCCGGATCCTCTCGAGGCTCGAGTGGGCGGCCGTCAGCGCCAAAAAGGCAGGGATCAGCCCGATCGGATCGATGATCACGAACAGGGACGTAAAAGAGATAAAGAAAAACTCAAACAGTGCCGTATTTATAGTCACGTACCCGGGCTCCTTAATTCACATAACATAGTACCACAGAATATGTTATGAAAACATTAGATATTTTGGAAGTCTCGGGAGCGAAATTGACATCCGGGAAGGGTTATGCTAGATTCGATGAATATGTATCGGTGATACTGCGTCTAGTTCTCGTATTCGCCGGGATGAGGTGGTTTTGGATTTTTTAAACGTAAAAAAAGGAGCTAACATGAAGAAGCTTTTGATGGTGCTGCTCGCATTGGTCGCGGTGTTGTTGCCGGTCCACAGTCTTGTATTCGCGCAAACGGCTGAAAAAAAGGCCGAGGCGGATGCGCCGGCAGTCGAGCCAGTGGCTGGGGAAGACGAAATGCTGGACGAAACCGATTGGGAAGCGCTTTGGGGGTTGGAACCTGGTGATGAGGGGGAAGCGGCCGACGACGCCATGGAAGAAGTTGCTCCTGCGGCGCCTGTAAAGGCTGCCGCTAAGCCTGCTGCCAAGGATGCCGCCACGCTTCCTTCGTAACACCGCTTTAGGATTGCAACCGAGTTAAACAAAACCGGCAAAGTAGCGGAGTTTTTCGCGCTTTGCCGGTTTTTATTTTTTATGGGTTGTGCTAGAATGAGTTATGCGTAAACATCCGCATCTCATCCAGATCAATGCGAGTTTTTTTCTTTCCCGGATGCGCGTGAAGTATGGCCGGGCTCTGACGCTGGCGACGATTCCCGATGACGAGTGGCAGGTTTTCAAGGACCTCGGTTTCGACTGGCTTTGGCTTATGGGAATTTGGACACGCAGCCCGAGTTCCCGGAATCATGCCTTGCACGAGGAAACCCTGAAGATCGCCTACGAGCGGTATCTGCCCGGATGGACCGCCGAGGATGTCGGGGGATCTCCCTATGCCGTTTACGGGTATGATCCTGACCCCTTCCTCCTTGGCGACTCCAAGGCGTTATCTCAGTTGCGGCGCAAACTCTCGCAGATGGGATTATCCCTCATGCTCGACTTCGTTCCCAACCATTTAGCTATCGATCACCCCTGGACGCTGTCGGACCCCGGACTGTTCGTTCGGCCGGGTCGAAAAACACTCAAGGAGCATCCTGACTGGTTTTTTAAAACCCCCAAGGGGGATTGGCTGGCGCACGGACGAGACCCGTACTTTTCTCCCTGGATCGACACCGTGCAGGTCAACTTTTACTCTCCCGAGACGCGCGAGGCTCTCACGAAGGAGCTTCTACGGGTCGCCGCCGTCTCCGACGGTGTCCGCTGCGACATGGCGATGCTGGGCCTGAATTCGATCTTCGAAAAGGTATGGGGGGAGTGCGTGCGGGAGCGCAAGTCCCATGAGGAATTCTGGCCGCCGGTGATTGCCGCCGTCAAGAAAGAACATCCGGATTTCACCTTCATGGCGGAAGTCTATTGGGACCTTGAGTGGGACCTTCAGCAACTCGGATTCGATTTTACGTACGACAAAAAGATGTATGACCGCCTGAAAAGCGCACCGGCCTCAGACGTGGGCGGCCATCTCCTCGCCGAGGAGGCCTACCAAAACCGTTCGGTGAGGTTTCTCGAAAACCATGACGAGGACCGTGCCGTTTACACCTTCGGACGAGAAAAATCGCAAGCAGCGGCGGCGGTCACAGCCACGGTTCCAGGCCTTCGTTTTTTTCAGGACGGGCAGCTCGACGGAAAACGTGTGAGGACCCCAATCCATCTTCGCCGTGAAGCCCCCGACAAGATCGACTACGGGCTTGTGGACTTTTACCGGATGCTGCTTGCCTACGCAAACACGCCCGCCTGCCATCACGGAAAGTGGAAGTTTCTTGCCGTCCAGCCCGTCTGTGAAGAGAATATCACGTATCGCAATCTCATCGCCTGGAGCTGGGAAACCGAGGAGGACTGGCGGCTTGTCGTCGTCAATTATTCCGAATATCCGTCCCAGTGCCGGGTGGATGCCCGGGCGCTGCTCGGCAAAGACAAAACGGTTCGGATCCGGGACCGGCGCTCCGGAGAGATCTACAAGCGGGATCGCGACGAATTGGCCAGTTTGGGTCTCTATATCGATTTGAAAGCCTGGCACATCCACTTGTTCGAGCCGGGATAACGCGGGGGAAAGGGGCGTTCACGATGCCGATTTGCTGCTTTGATCTGGAAGGGGTGTTGCTTCCTGAATTTTGGATACGCATTGCCGATCGTTTGGGCCTTGCCGAACTGCGCCTAACCACGCGCGATATCGCCGATTACGACCGTCTGATGCGTTACAGACTGCGCATCTTGCGGCGCGAGGGGATCAAGCTCGCGGACCTTCAGGAAATTCTTGCGAAAGTGCGCCCGCTTCCGGGAGCGCGCCGCTTCCTCGACAGGATTCGAGCCTCGTTTCCGGTCATCATCCTTTCCGATACCTACTACGAATTCGCAGGCCCTGGGATTCAAAAGCTCGGCCAACCGGTTTTGTTCTGCAACTGGCTCAAGACCGACCGGAAGGGCTTTATCCGCACGTACGTGCTTCGCCAGCGCAACGGAAAGCTAAAGTCGGTGCGAGCCCTCAAAGGCCTGGGTTTTCAGGTGACGGCGGTGGGGGACTCGTACAACGATCTCGGAATGCTGAAGACGGCGCAGCGGGGCATTCTGTTCAATCCCCCGGAGTCGATCCGGACAAAATACCGTCAATTTCCGGTCACGCACACGTATGCGCAGCTTGAAAAAGCGATCCGGGGGAGTGCTCTCCCGTGAGCGTTTGGGCTCTTTTGTTTTCGGATTTCCGGCCGCCCTTTAGGAAATCTTCGTTGTTGTGGGCGGCCGCCGCTGTGATTTTCTGTCTTCAGGCCTCTCAGGCTTTTGCGGCACCGAAGGTCGAGGCGACGGTCTCTTCCCGCAGGGTCCGGGTCAACGAACCGGTGATCGTCGAAGCGAAGATCAGCTGGCCCTCCACAGAGGGACCCTACAAGCTCGAGACTCCCGAGTGGAAGCTCGAAAACCTGAAATTCGTCAATGAATCGCGCGCCGAGGAGTCCTTTGCCGAGGGGCCGCAAACGTGGAGCCGCGTGTCCATCCGGTTCGAGTACGCTCCGGAAAAGGTGGGCAACGCCTCGATCGGCTTCATCCGGATGAGCTGTTCGGATGTCCGCACACAGGCAACCAAGAAAATCGAGATTACGCGGCAAGTCGACGTGGAGGTCCGCGCAGCGCCCCGGTCGGGCATTTGGTTTCTCGTCATCACAGTCATTCTCGCCGGATTGTTCACCGCCGGCGGATTTTTTGTGGCCTGGCAATCCAGGACTTCCGCCGTCAAGGAGCAGGAAGATCAGGACGAGCGTGAGCGTGGAAAATTTGACCTTCTGATTGCGAGGATCGAGAACGCGCAAGGCGCCGCAAGGGACAAGGCCGTGGAATGGGGAAAACAATTAAAGAATTTTGCGGTCAGTAAGTACGCGCTTGCTGCGGGTTCGGTCATGACCGAGCGCGAGACCTTCGAAGCCCTCAAGGGAAGCAACACCATTCCACGCCAGGAACTCGAGGCCGTGGGGCGGTTATTCGAGCGGATTTCGGGGGTGAAATTTTCGCCGAAGGAGCCGCCGCCTTCCGACATGGCGGAGTTAAAAAACGATATTTTGTCATTCATCCGCGGAAAACGAATCACCGGTTAAAGCGAAAGGAGAAAGTCGAATGGAATCATCGATTCAGGAAATCAATCAGAAGGTGAAGGAGGCGGGGGTCCAGATAGAAACTCTCCTCCGGGAGATCGGCAAGGTCATTGTCGGCCAGAAATACTTGGTCGAGCGGCTGATGATTGCCATTTTGGCGGACGGCCACGTTTTGATCGAAGGCGTACCGGGACTTGCCAAGACGCTGTCGGTCCGCACGCTTTCCCAGGCGGTCCACACCAAATTCCAGCGCATCCAGTTCACGCCGGACCTTCTCCCCGCGGACCTCATCGGGACGCTCGTCTACAATCCCAAGGACGGCAATTTCACAACCAAAAAGGGCCCGATTTTTGCCAACATTATTTTGGCCGACGAAATCAACCGAGCCCCTTCCAAGGTGCAAAGCGCCCTTCTCGAGGCCATGCAGGAACGGCAAGTCACGATCGGCGAGAATACCTTTCCTCTCGAGGCCCCTTTTCTGGTGCTTGCAACTCAGAACCCGATCGAGCAGGAGGGGACCTACCCCTTGCCCGAAGCCCAGGTGGACCGATTTATGCTTAAGCTGATCGTCGACTATCCGACCAAGAAAGAGGAAAAAGAGATCGTGGAAAGGATGTCCACCGGTAAAAAAATCGAGGTCAAGCCGGTCCTCGAACCCAAGCAGATCCTTGAGCTTCGGGCGCTCATGAATCAAATCTACGTCGACGAAAAGGTCAAGGATTATGTCCTCGATCTCGTATTCGCGACCCGTCATCCCGAAGATTACAAACTCGAGTCCATCAAGCCGCTCATCTCCTACGGAGCCTCGCCTCGCGCCAGCATCATGCTCATCCTCGCGGCAAAGGCTCACGCATTTTTGCGCGGGCGCGGCTACGTGACCCCCGACGACGTCAAGCAGATCGCCATGGACGTCATGAGGCATCGCGTGCTCGTCACCTATGAGGCCGAAGCCGAGGAAATCACTTCCGAAAACATCATTCAGAAAATCTTCGACCAAGTCGAAGTCCCATGATTCCCAAAGAAATTCTCAAGAAAGTCCGCCATATCGAGATCCGCACGACACGGCTCGTCAACGAGGCCTTCGGAGGGGAATACGAGTCTGTTTTCAAGGGGCAAGGAATCGAATTTGCCGACGTCCGCGAGTACGTTCCCGGCGACGACATCCGCACCATCGACTGGAACGTCACGGCGCGATCGCAGCGGCCGTTCGTCAAGAAATACGTCGAAGAGCGTGAGCTGACGGTACTTTTCATGGTCGACATGTCCGGCTCGCAGTATTTCGGGACCGGCGAGAAACTCAAGTCGGAAGTCGCGGCCGAGGTCACCGCGCTCCTGGCCTTCGCCGCCGTCAAAAACAAGGACAAGACGGGGCTCCTGATCACCACCGACAAGGTGGAAAAATTCGTTCCTGTGAAAAAGGGGAAGACTCACGTTCTCCGGGTGGTCCGCGAGATTCTCTACTACGAACCCGAGGGCCTGGGGACCCACCTCGAGGCCGGACTCCAATACCTCAACAATTTTCTGACGCGCACGGCAGTCATCTTCATTATTTCGGATTTCATGGACTCCGGGTACGAGAAATCCCTCAAAATCCTAAGCAAGCGCCACGATGTGATCGCGATCCACCTCGAAGACCGGCGTGAGAATGAATTTCCGGCAGCGGGGCTCGTCGAACTCGAGGACCGGGAGACCGGGCGGCGGCGCCTGGTCGATACGTCCTCCAAAGAGCTTCGCAGCACTCTCGCCAAGGAGGCCGCCCAACGGCGCGAGAGGCTCGACAAATTGTTCAAAACCCTCGGCATCGACAGAATCCAGATCGCCGCGGAATCGTCTTATATCGAACCGATCATGCGTTTTTTCAAAGTTCGCGAGAAACGGCTTTGATTCCATGACGAGCTTCCTTCTTCCGGCATTGATCAGGAAGGCCGGCTGGCTGCTCCCCTTGGCCGCCATAGTGTGTGCGCCTCTTTGGGCCGCGGAACCCGAGGTCACGGTCAAGGCTCAGGTCAACAAATCCGTCCTCACGATCGGAGATCCGGTCGAGTATATGATTTTAGTCCGCCATTCGCCCGAGGCCCGGATCGTCACCAGCCTGTCGGCCCCGGACGCGGAACTTTTCAAGATCCTCAAGCTCGAGGATATCCGGCAAAAAGACGGCGTCATGATCGAGGAAGGTAAAAAATTCACCCTGACGGCCTTTCGCCTCGGCGAATTCGTCCTGGATCCCGTTTCAGTCGAGTACCGCATGAGCTCGGGCGAGGCCCGGACTGTTGCCACCCAGCCCATCTACCTTCAGGTCAAAAGCGTCGCGGAAGGCGAGGAGAAGACTGACATCCGCGGGATCAAGACCGTCCTCGGAATGCCCGCCTCTAAATTCTGGATGGTCATTCTCGCCGGACTCGCCGCCGCGGGACTTCTGGCCTTGGCGGGGAAGTGGTATTGGATCTATCGCGCCAAGCGCCTTGCGCGTCCCGTCGAAACGCCGCTGACCCCGGAAGACGAGGCTTTGAAGCGCCTGACCGAGCTATTCGACTCGGACTGGCTTCGCCGCGGGAGAACTAAGGAATATTTCCTCCGCCTCTCCGAAATCCTCCGCCGGTTCTTCGAGCGCCGTCTTGACATCCAGGCCGTCGAAGCGACCACGACGGAAATCATGCGACTTTTGAAGGGGCGTGAAATGGCCTCCGATGTCCGCCGGCGCATCTCGGAAGTGCTGGAAGCCTCCGACCTCGCCAAGTTCGCAAAGTGGAAGCCCGAGCCGCCACAGATCGCACAGATCGCCCGGGACAGCCGGCAGATCGTCGAAGACTTCCGCCCCAAGCCGCCGGAGGAACCGCCCCATGACGTTTAGTGAGCCGCTTCTATTCTGCCTGCTCGCACTGCTTCCGCTTCTACTGCTCGGGATCCGGTCCCGGCGGCACGCGCCCCTGTCCTATTCCGACTTGTCTCGTATTCCCGCCGAGAAGCTTTCGCTCAGGCTCCTGCTTTACCGGCTGATGCCCTTCGTGCGCCTCGCGGTCCTGGCCTTGGGCATCGCGGCCCTGGCGCGCCCGCAAAACGTTAGTTCCGAGCGGGAGTACGAAACCGAGGGGGTCGACATCATGATTGCGCTCGACATTTCCGGATCCATGCTCGCGGAAGATTTCAAGCCGGAGAACCGCGTGACGGTGGCCAAGTCTGAAGCCGTCAAGTTTATCCGGGGCCGCGAAAATGACCGGATCGGGCTCGTGGTTTTTGCGCGAAAAGCCTTTACCCAGTGCCCCCTGACCCTCGACTACGACGTCCTCGCGCGCCTCGTCGACGAGGTCCAGGTCGGGATGATCGCCGACGGGACAGCCATCGGAATGGGAATCGCGACCGCCGTCAACCGCCTCCGGGACAGCACGGCCAAAAGCAAGGTGATCATTCTCATCACCGACGGCGAGAATAACGCCGGCAACATCGATCCCATCACGGCCGCCGAGCTTGCCAAAAGCTTCGGGATCAAGGCGTATACGATCGGGGTCGGCAGGGGAGGCCTCGTGCCCTTTCCGGTCAACGACCCCCTATTCGGAAAGCGCTATGTTCAGGCCAATGTCGAGATCGACGAAGCCAGCCTGAAGAGGATCGCCGACATTACGGGCGGGCTTTTCTTCCGCGCCCGGGATTCCAAGGCTCTCTCCGAAATTTACGAGAAGATCAATCAGCTGGAAAAGACGGAAGTCAAGGTCAAGGAATACAAGAGTTATGAGGAGCTGTTTCCTTTCTTCCTGCTTCCGGCCATCCTCCTTTTGCTTCTGGAGGTTCTGGTGTCACAAACCTATTTGATCAAGGTGCCTTAAGATGCAATTTTTTACGCCCTCCTCCCTCGTCTTTCTTTGGGCGCTTCCCGCCCTCTGGTTCCTTGTCTGGCTCGGCCGCCGGATGTGGACCGCCCGGGTCGCCCGGATCGGAATGCCGCAGACCCTTACCCGGAAGCTGATGCCCCTGTACCGGCCCCATGCCTGGCAAGGCCGTGCCATCCTTTTGACGCTCGGCATCCTCTTTGCGGTGCTTGCGCTGGCAAGGCCCCAGTGGGGATCCGAAAAGAAGAAGATCGAACGGCAGGGGATTGACATTATTTTTCTCCTCGATACCTCACTGAGCATGCTCGCGGAGGACGCCAAGCCCAACCGCCTTGAAAAATCAAAGCTCGAGATCAAGCACTTCGTCAGGCGCCTCAAGGGAGACCGCGTAGGAATGGTGGCCTTTGCGGGCTCCGGCTTTCTACAGACGCCGCTCACGCTTGACTATCCTGCTTTTCTTTTGTTTCTCGACGGCGTGAAGACCGGCTACATCCCCGATCCCGGGACCTCTCTGGATCAAGCCATCCATGTTGCGATGGAATCCATGCCCGAAAAGGAGCTGAAGCACAAGGCCCTGGTCCTTTTCTCGGACGGAGAAGATCATGAGGGTGGTCTTGAGCGCGCGATCGATGAGGCTAAGAAAGCAGGCACCCGCGTTTACACCGTCGGAGTCGGTTCGGCCCAAGGAGAGCCCATCCAGCTAAGCGACGAACAGGGACGAAGGGTCGGCTTCAAAAAAGACGCCTCCGGAAAGATGATCATGACCGCCTTGAACCAGCCGCTTCTGGAAAAAATCGCCGACGAAACGGGCGGCCTTTATCTTCCGGGCACACCGGGCGAGGAGGAGATCGAGCTGATCCTGCGTCACATGCAAAGCATCGGAAAAAGGCAGTTTAAGGAGCGGCTGATTACCGAGAAGGAGGAGCATTTTCAACTCTTCCTCGCGCTAGGCCTCCTGTTTTTAGCCCTCGAGATGCTCGTGCGGAGCCAGTCGGCAAGCAAGTCCCGACGCACCGCCGCACGTGCGGTAGCAAAGGTCCTTCCGCTCGCGGCCTGCCTTTTCCTTTTTTCCGGTTTTCTTTTTGACAGCCCTCAGCGCCTCAACGAAAAGGCAAACAAAGAGTTCGAGGAAAAAAAGTATCAGACGGCGATGGAGCACTACCAAAAGGCCCAGGTCTCAGCCCCCGAAGACCCCGTGCTCAATTACAACCTCGCCACGACCCAGTACCAGACCAAGGATTATCAACAGGCAGCCGCCAATCTCGAACAGACGCTCGAGAAAGCCCAAGACCCGGCCCTCAAGGCAAAAGCCCTATACAATTACGGAAACGCCCAGTACCGCCTCGGAAATTTCGAAAAGGCCATCGAGGCCTACCAGAAAGCCCTTGAAATCGATCCGAAAGATGTCGATGCCAAGTATAACCTCGAGCTGATCGAGAAAAAGAAAGGGGCCTTCGATAAGAAGAATCAAGACCGGAAAAAAGATCAGCAGAAACAGCAAAAACAAAACCAACAGCAGCAGAATCAACAGCAAAACCAGCAACAACAAAACCAACAGCAGAATCAACAACAGCAAAATCAGCAGAACCAACAAAACCAGCAGGGCCAGCAACAAGACCAACAGGATAAGCAGGATCAGCAGGACCAAAAGGACCAGCAGAACCAAAAAGATAAGCAAGATCAGCAAGACCAAAAAGACCAGCAGAACCAAAAAGATAAGCAAGATCAGCAAGACCAAAAAGACCAGCAGAACCAAAAAGATAAGCAAGATCAGCAAGACCAAAAGGACCAGCAGAAGAAGGAAGAACAACAGCGGCAGCAAGAGGAGCAACAGAAAAAGGAAGAAGAACAGCGTCAGCGTGAGGAACAGCAAAAACGGGAAGAAGAGACGCGGCAGCGCGAGGAACAGCAAAAGCGTGAAGAAGAAGAGCAAAAGCAGCGGGAAGAGCAGAAAAAGAAAGAGGAAGAGGAACGGAAAAAGGAAGAGGAGCAGCAGAAAGAGCAACAGCCGCAGGAACAAAAGGAACAGGAGCCCAAAGAGGGGAATCCTCAAGGGGGCGGGCGTCAGCCCCTTCAGGGCCAAATGAGCAAGGACCAGGCGCTGCGAATCCTGGATGCCCTCAAAGAAACCGAAAAAGAGCTGCAGGATTTGCGCCGCCCGCCGCTCCGCCGCGATCCGAAGACCGTGGACAAAGACTGGTAAAAAGGACATTCTCCATGCTAAATGAGCAAAAACTCTCCGAAGACATCAAGGAAGCGATGAAATCTAAGGATGTCGACAGGCTTTCGACCCTGCGCCTCGTCAAAGCAGCCATAACCTCTTATCAAATCGAACGCAAGCAGGAGGCTCTCGAAGAGGCCGACATTCTGCAAATCCTACAAAAACAGGCCAAACAGCGCCGGGAAAGCATCGAAAGTTTCGAGAAAGCCGGACGCACGGAGCTTGCGGACAAAGAGAAACGGGAGCTGTCTATCCTCGAGTCATACCTGCCCGAACAGCTTTCGCCCGAAAAACTGCAGTCCATCCTCGAGGAGGCCATCCGCCAATGCGGAGCAACATCCCGCAAAGACGCCGGCAAGGTGATGAAGGAAGTCATGCCGAAGGTCAAAGGGAAGGCCGATGGTAAAGCCGTCAACGAGCTTCTTGCCAAGCTTTTACCCGCCTAATAGCCAGTTCTTGATGGGGGCCTCAAAAGCCAGATTTACCCATGGTTTACTTTACATAAGATACATTATAGGACGTAATCATACAAAGGGTGCGCACACTCTTTGATGATTACGCACCAAACCGAACTGGTTTGGTGCCGCGCCATTAAAACGGTTGAACGCAGAGCGAGTGATTAGAACGCACTTTTCCCGACCGGAAAAGTGCCGGGCCGATAACGGTTGAACACAGCTCGTGGGTATTTATTTCGCTTTAAACGCTCTGGGACGAGGAATCAGATCGCGTTTGAGGGAAATCACGCGGTCAATGAAGAGAATGCCTCCGAGGTGGTCGGCTTCGTGCTGGATGCAGACGGCTTCTAGGCCTTCAAAGTCCGCCTCATGATAATCCCCCTCGACGGATTGCCATCCGAGACGGATATTCTCGAACCGGTTGATCACGGCGGTGTAATCCGGAAGGCTCATGCACCCCTCGCGGCTAGAGCGCGGCCCTGAGGCGGCAAGGACCCTCGGATTGACCAAAACCAGCCTTTGGCGGCCCGGGATTCTCGGAGAAACGTCGACAATGGCCACCTGCTTGCGCACGCCGATCTGCGGGGCCGCGATTCCGATTCCGTCAGGCTGGGACTTCATAGTTTTGACCATGAGATCGGCAAGGCGCCGCAATTTTGCGTCAAAACGCATAACACGCGCCGCTTTATGCCGGAGAACGCTTGCGGGAAAAATCTTGATCCTGGCGGTTTCTCTCATCGGCTATAGCTGGACGGTTTCCGAGGGTTTGATTTGGATCTCGATGCCCAGGGACTTGCGCAGTTTTGCCAGTGTCCGTTCCAGCCGCTTGACGGCATAAGACTTCGGAACATCCACTTCCAGGATCATCGTGTAGAGGGCTTTTCGGCCGTATCCGAGGATTTTGGAGTTCAGGTCCGTGATATTCAGTCCGGCGCGGGCCAGGACCCAGGCAATCCGGTACACGATCCCCGTGCGGTCGCGGCCTAGTGCGGTGATGATGTAGCGGCGTTCATTCGGGCGTCCTGCGCTGCCGCGCTTGAGCGCGTGAGGTAATTTTTCGAAATGAAGGACAAGCGCGCTGCTTTTCGCAAAGCGTTCGAGCTCGCGCAACAAAAACTTGTGCCCTGCGGCCGAACCCGTATCGGCGACGAGCATCATGGCAAACTGCCCCTCCAAAAGAGTCATGCTGATATCTTCGAGATTGCAGCGATGGCGAAATAAGAGGCCGGTGATGTCGGCGATGATTCCGGGGCGGTCCTTTCCGGTGAGAATGAGCCAATAATGGTTTTGGGAGGTCATGTTCTAAGTCTCCGTCTTCTGCTCCGCGGTGCCCGCGGGCTGGGTTAAGGGAAGCGGTGAATTCGTATAGAGGCTGGCGCCTGGAACGGTTCCCAGGAAGCCAAAATCGGCAAGGATCCGTCCGGAGGCCTTCGGAAGCAACGCCAGCGAGGGCCTGGCCGCGAGCAAAGCACTCGCTGCAGTCTCAAGTAAAATGAGACGGCCGCGCAGATCGACCGACTGGTTGACGGCGTCATAGACGCCGTCCATCCGGATAAGCGCCTCTTCCGACTGGATCAAAAGATCTCTAAAATTTAAAACCGACGCGGCCTTTTCGATCGAACCGCGAAAAACATCAAAGACGGTATCGGGGTCCTCGAGCACGGCCACAGCTTTCGAGGCCGCTTCCCCCTCCGGCAAGCTCGCCGGACCCTCGCCGGCGGGGACCGCCGAATCCAGTATCCGCCGGATCAGGTTCGCTCCCAAAAGTTTACCGTTACGGATTTCGAATGCTCCGCGGGCTTGTCCGCTTTGCCTGAATGCAGCCGGGTGGAGCCCCTCCCCCGCCCCTTCCCCGCTCAAATGGAGCTCTCCGATCAGCGGAGGGAACAGCCCCCCGTCCTGCGGCAAAACCAAGACGCTCTCCAGCCCCTCGGACGTGGCTTCGGCGGACCAACGGGGATGATCCGTGACGGAATGAATCAAGGCCCTCACTTTCCACCGTTCCTTGCTCCCCAGGACCTCCAGGCTTGCCTCATCCGCTAGGGGGTCATATTCGCCCTCGGCATCGAAGGTCTCCCACTGAGGGTGCTGCGGCATTCGAAGACCGCGTAAAGAGAAAAGACGGGAATCTCCGCCGTTGGGTCGGCGGATTTCGGCGGTTTCGAAGAGAACCTCCACTCCAAAGACCGGAAGCGACGAGCGGTCCCGGTAGACGATCTTGCCGGCAGTCATTTCGAGCACGGGGGCGCGCGGCAGCGGCGCAAGCAAATACTCCGCGGCAGTCGCTGGGCGCCAGCGGTCGTTTTCATCCCGCTCGAGACTGATGACGGGCCGGATAAACTCGATGCGCTCGAGGCGTAACTGGCCCGCCAAAAGCGGCCAGAAACGAAAAGTCACTTCGGCCGACGGACAAAAAAGGACCGGCTCTCTGCCGTCCGTGCCGCCGGCGGTGACGTTCTCCGCCGTCCAGGTCAGTCCGCCTCCTTGCTTCCACACAAGGCTCTCGAACCGGACAGGGATGCCGGCGGACCGTGTCAAAAGATCGCTCACAGAGGAACGCGGAGGCTCCCAAAAGCGGTTCCAGGGAATCCTCAGCCCGAAAAAATACATCGCAGCCGCTATGAGAACATGGAGACCCGCGATGACAAAGAAAGCGGTGCGGAGCCCCTTGGCGGCGGAACTCATGAGCCCGACAATCTCCTGGCCGCAAACTCCAGGGCCTCTTCGCGGGATTTCAAAGCGCCTTCGAGCTGGAGGTCGTAAAGCTCCTCGAGCAAAGGCTTCATCGGCGGGCCCGGCTTCATGCCGAGCGTCTGCAAGTCATGACCGTTCACAAAGGGCTTGGGCTTGAGATCTTCGGCGGCATACTCCTTCATTTTTTCACGGAGGAAATCGAAATTTTCCATCATCCCGTGCGAAGCTTCGCAGTCGGCGCGGTGGAGCTCCAGCTCTTCGGGAAAAGTGGAGCGAGCCAGCATCCTCTTGAGTTTTCCGGAGCGCATTTTCCGGACGTCGGCAAACGCCATATGCTGATCGATACAGGTCGCCACCTGCTCGATTTCGTCATTCGAAAATCGCAGGCGCATCATAATCTCGCGGGCGATCTTGCCCCCGACCGGCGCGTGCTCATAAAAAGTGATCTTGTCGTTTCGCACGGCAAAAGTCCGCGGCTTTCCAATGTCATGGAGGAGCGCGCTCCAGGCCAGGACGAGCGAGGGATGATGAAGGCGGTCGACGAGCAAGCGGGTGTGCTCCCACACGTCTCCCTCGGGATGGAAGGCCTCCTGCTGAGAAACCCCCCGGAGAGCCTCGAGTTCGGGCAAAAGGATCCTCAGAAGCCCGGAATCGAGGAGGAGCTCGAGGCCCCTGCCCGCCCCGGGCCGCGTAATCATCTTGGAGATCTCGTCCCGGATTCGTTCGGGACTGACCGTCTGGACTTCTCCGGCCATGGCACGCACCGTTTGCCATGTCGCCGCTTCGATCTCGAAATGGAGCGTCGCGGCGAAGCGGACCGCCCGCAGGATCCGGAGTTTGTCCTCGGTGAAGCGCTGGCCGGGATCGCCGATGGCACGGATGAGCCTCCGCTCAAGGTCCGCGCGGCCGCCGACGAAATCGATGACCTCCCCGCTCTGGGGATCGTAAAAAAGACCGTTGACGGTAAAATCCCGGCGAAGGGCGTCTTGCTGGGGCACCGTAAAGGCCACTTCCGTCGGGTGGCGGCCGTCGACGTAGCCCCCTTCTTTCCGGAAGGTCGCAACCTCGAATGTCATTGACTCCGAGAGGACGAGCATGACGCCAAACTGGCGTCCGACGGAAACAGTCTTTGGGAAAAGCGCCTCCACCTCGTCCGGGGTGGCCGTGGTGGCGATATCGAAATCGCTCGGAACCGTTCCCCTCAGAGCGTCACGGACGCATCCCCCCGCAAAATAGGCCGTATGGCCCTTGCCGGACAGCGTCTGAACGATTCGCAGCGCCTCGCGCGCCAGGTCTCCGGTCAAATCCATGAGCAGGCTCATCCGAAAAAATCCCGTGCTTTCTTGTGTCCCAGAGTCTGCTGATAGTCGGTAAAGTCGATGAAGATCAGTTCGGGGCGTTTGCCTAAAAAACGCCGCACGGTCGGGAAGCGCTCGCCGGGATGTGCCTCGAGGCGGCGGCTTGTGACATACTTGAAGGCCGTCTTGCATTCAGGGCACTCACGGGCGGTCGAAGCGTCGATGCCAAGAGCCCGGCAGGACGCGCAGTCGGCGGAAAGATCGCCGAGAATGAGCAGGTGAGCGCGCACATCGTCCCAGTCGTACTCGCGGTATGTCCTCAAATATTCTCTAGGCATGGCTCCCCCCCAATTTTCATCATCATAGCGTATTGCACTTCAAGGTTGAAGCTTAAAAACGAGATCGCCGGCACGTACGGGCTCCTTGACGGCAAGTCCGATCTCGTCGCCTCGCACGGCGCGCTCGACGGGTTTGCGGTTGATTTGCATGGATCCTACCGTCTGTGAGAAATCCGTGAAGGCGCCCTTGAAAGCCACGGGATCCATAAGGTTCAAAGATCCTTGCGTGATTTTGACTGCCGCAACTCGAATCCCGGAGAAATAGTGTGTGACCTCGCCGAGCTTGGCCCTATCCGGTGAAGCCTTCGGTTTCGCGCGGGTTCGCCGCTCTGGGGTGGGCCGTCGCGCGGGTTTGACGGGCTTTGGTTTTCCGGGCACTGGGCGGCGCGCCGGCTTCTTGACGGCCCGGACGGGTGTCGTACGCTTCGGGCTTCGCCGGGCCTTCACAGCACGCCTTGCCTTTTTCCTTCGCCGGAACCTGCGGGACCGTTTACTCGGCTTCCCGGTGGACGAAAGGAACGAACCGAACAAGGATCGTGTCAGACGTTTCCAAAATCCCATTTCGCTTGACTCCTACGACAAGGCGTTGAATCCCCTGTCCGCTTCCGACCGGGATAACGAGTCTCCCCTGTTCCTTGAGTTGCGCGATCAAAAGTGGCGGGATCATTTCAGGCGCTGCCGTGACGATGATCTTATCAAAGGGCGCGTGCTCGGGCCATCCCTCCCACCCGTCCCTGCATTCGAGCATCGCATTCTCGATGCCGAGCTCATGCAGTCTTCGTCCCGCGGACGCGCAAAGGGAAGGCAAGCGTTCGAGGCTGAAGACTTCCGCCGCAAGCCGCGCAAGCACTGCGGTTTGATAGCCCGATCCTGTGCCGATCTCCAACACTCTGTCGGTCGACTCGATGGCCAGGGATTCGGTCATGGTCGCTACGATATAGGGTTGAGAAATGGTCTGGGCATAGCCAATATCGAGAGGGCCGTCGTCATACGCGAGAGCACGCAAATCCTCCGAGACAAAAATCTCCCGGGGGAGGTTTTCTAGGACAGCCAGCAGCCTCGGGTCCCGTACCTTCCGGGACCGTATCTGTTCGTCCACCATCCTCAGCCTTCGCTCGAGGGTCGAGTCTCCCGGCTTCGGGGGCTGAATCGGCCGGAAATTCATCCTCTATTTGACAAAGGTGATATTGACGTCTTCCATGTGAAGGTTGGTGTCCGGAAAAATATAGATCCGGCTGCGCGTCTGCTTTTCCAGCAGGTGGATCGAGCGCTGATCTTGGGTCAAAAGCCTCTCCGAAACGCGAGGATGGACGTACGCGTTGATGGTCCGGCCGTGCGTCTCCCCGATGGCTTTGCGCAGTTCCTTGATCGTCTGGATCGCCATCGTCGTCGGCGACTTGACCATGCCCTTGCCCTCGCAGTAGGGGCAGGTATTGTAAACTGCGCTCTCGAGCGATGGGCGAATCCGCTGGCGGGTCATTTCGACAAGGCCGAGCTCGGATATCTTGAGAATATTCGTCTTGGCGCGGTCCTTTTTGACCGCTTCGCTGAACGTCCGGTAGAGAGCCTTGCGATGTTCGTGGCGTTCCATGTCGATGAAGTCAATGATGATAATGCCGCCGACATCGCGCAAGCGCAGCTGACGGGCAACTTCCCCGGCCGCTTCCATGTTGTTCTTAAAAACGGTTTCCTCGAGATTCCGGTGACCGGTAAATTTGCCGGTGTTGACGTCGATCGCGACCAGCCCCTCGGTCTGCTCAATGACGATATGTCCCCCGGATTTCAAAAAAACCGTCTTCTGGAAGGTCTTTTCGATCGCCTTCTCGATCGTATACTTTTCGAAAAGCGGCGTATGGTCCCGGTACAAATCCACCTGCACCTTTTGCCCCGGAAGATAAATCGCCATAAACTTGAGGAGCTTCCGGTAAACGTCCTGATGGTCGACGACGATCGTGTCGGTATCCTCGTCGAAATGGTCCCGGATAATGCGCTCGACCAGGCTCAGCTCCTGGTGGATGATGCAGGGCGCCTTTCGCTGATCAATGGTTCCGTGAATGCGCTTCCATAACTTTGTCAGGTAACGGATGTCGCGCTGAAACTCCTTCTCCGATTTGCCTTCGGCGGCTGTCCGCACGATAAAGCCCACCCCTTTCGGGAAATCCAGCTCCTGCCGGAAAATCTGGCGGATGCGCTCTCGCTCTTTGCGGTCTTCCAGGCGGCGGGAAATCCCTATCTTTTCGTCGCCGGGCATCATGACCAAATACCTCGCAGGCACCGAAAAGTGCGTCGTCAGCCGGGGCCCTTTGTTGGCGATAGGCTCTTTGACGATCTGAACGATGACTTCTTGGCCCACTTTAAGGACTTGATCGATGCTCTTGACCCGCTCGCGCTGATGTCCCTTATTGTGTTCCGCCTCATCGTACTCGGCGTCGAGGTCCAGGGGTGATTTCATGGCGTCACCCACATAGAGAAACCCGTCTTTTTTGGTCCCAAGGTCGACAAAGGCCGCCCCCATCCCGGGAATCACGGTCTTAACCTTGCCCTTGTAGATGTTCCCAAACATGCGGCTCTCGTCCAGCCGCTCAATGTAATACTCGTCCAAGTGCCCCTCTTCGAGGATCGCCACCTGCGTTTCGTTGGCGTCCATACTGATCAAAATTTCTCGTTTCATGCTTTCGTTCCTTTCAACTAAACTTAAGTGTGAATGACAATTATTGTGTGGCGCGAATTTTTACGACATTCAATTCCTTCCGGATCTCGGCAAGCTCATTGAGGATGTCCTGCTGAGTCTTCTCGATCGATTCAAGCTTCTTCGCCGATTCGTCGGCTTTCGTCTTCAGATAGGTCATCGCCGGCTGGTCTTGCGCGGCCCGCGCCGCAGCGGGCGCGAGCAGGCAAAGACCCGCAAACAGAGCTACGACTTTTGATGTTCGATTCACGGATAGTCTCCTTGTGTTGAAAGATTTCATGCGTCGAACACAAAAAAACAGCCGTAGGCCTGTTCAGAGGATTCGCTCGAACTTCATCGCGCCAAAGGACCGGAAGAAAACCCTAGGCTGGGTTTTCCGTCCGCTCCTGCTTCGGCTCGGCGTTCGGCGATGGGGCTCCGCTTGCGGAGGTTTTGGCATCCTGATTCGTCTGAACTTGTTTATTGCCGGAGGCGACGGCCGCCGGATCCGCTTGAGCGGAAACCGGAACGGGCAAAGACCTCTGGCTTACCAACGGCTGACCTTCCGTATCGACGGTGGTCACCGTAATGAAAAAGAGCGTTTCGACTTTCTTGTTACTCGAATCCGCGCCTTGCGTCTTCGAGCGGAACAATTTCCCAACGACCGGAAGGTCCCCTAAATACGGCACCTTGGCTTCGTCCATCGCCACCGCATCCGTCATTAAGCCGCCGATGGCAATCGTCTGCCCGCTGCGGATAAGAACCTGAGTCTTTGCGTTGGTGACGGTGAAGTAAGGCGCCTGAAAGTCGCCAAAATTCTTGTTGCCCGGATTCGCGCTAACCTCCGGATCGAGCTCGACCAAGATTTCTTCTTCGGAATTGATGTGCGGGGTCACGTTCAAAACGACGCCGACGTCACGAAAATTGTAACCTGTGACCTCCATCTTGCCGGTCTGGGTATTTCTTTCGAAGGTCGGGACGGGAATCTGCTCGCCGACCTGAACCTTCGCCTTCTGGTTATTGAGCACCACGATCCTCGGATTGGAAACAACCTTGACGTTGGACCGTGTTTGAAGCATTTTCATCATCGCGGTGAAAGTCGAAAAATCGATAGACCCGTATTTAAAAGGGTCGGTTCCAGGAGCCGTAAAGGCGTTATAGCTTGGAAAATCCCGGTTATCCGGATTCGTATTCCCCGCGATTCCCCACGTTGGAAAAAATTGGTCCACCAACGGAGATATCGTGTGATTGTTCCCACCGGGATCGACTCCGGTCGGAAAAGGAAATGTCGTCGGTCGTACCGATCCCTTCACCGAAGCCTGCGCATTCCAATTGATCCCCACCGTTTCCGCGGTTCCAACGTCCGTTTTGACGATCTTGGAGTCGATATAGGCCTGTGGGGTCACCTTATCGAGGTCCTTGATGATCATTCCGATACGGTACAAATTGGTCGGAATGTCCGTGATGACGAGAGCGTTCGTACGATCCGCCGTCTTGATCCTTCCCCGGTCCGAAAGCATGTCCTTGACGGCCTCCATGATTTCCTGAGCCTTCGTGTAGTTCAGGATGTAAGTCTGAGTCGTGACCGGCTCTTGAGCCATTTTTTCTCGGGTTGTGACCCGAATAATATTATCCTCCCGCTCATACACGTAATCGTAAGTACGCAAAACCACTTCGAGAGCCTTTTGCCAAGGGACATTCTCGAGGCGGATCGTCACCGTTCCTTTGACATCCGGGCCCGCGACGATATTGACGCCGCTTTTCATGCTCATCACCCGCAGAACGGTATTGATATCCGCCTCTTTGAAATCGAGGGAAATGAACTCCGAAGAGTCTTCGGCTGCCGGAGCAGCCTTGGGTTCGGCAACGGGAACCGCCGCCGGAACTTGTGCCTCCGGCTGGGCATGACACACGCCTACGGCCGACAAATAAACAGCCCCCGCAAGGAGGCTTCCTTTAATCCACTTCAATCGCATAGCTTCGTTTTCCCGGCGCTAGGCCTTTGCTTTGCCAACACCTTTATTATCGACGACTTCCTCACGAATCCAAAGCACTTTTTCTTGGTCGCTTTGGTGCAAGACAATACGGTCCCGAAAAATCGAGGTAATCGTCATATTCGCGAAGGAGTCCCCCTCCCGGTAGGATTCCCCTTTGATCAGGACGATGGAATCCCCTGCGGGGTCATACACGATGCCGTCAACGGTCAGGGAATCGCCGTGCGCTTTGACCTGGACCATGCCGTCCTTGCCCACGAGCGGTACAAAGGGATTTCTCCGCCCCCCGGAATCATACGCAATCTCCCCGGCATGCAATGCGGAGATTCCCCAAGGGATCACAAGCAGTAGAACGATCAATGAAAGCACGCGAATTTGAAACACCGGGAGCTTATCCTTTCCGGGCTGTCGCCGAGAGGGTTATGTCCGCCACTTGAGTTTGGGGGTCCTGCCCCTTGGTCACGAGGTCAAACTTCTGGATCCTCAAGAGCTTCGGATTGGACTCGATCAGGCTGATAAACTTACCGATATCGTGATAACTTCCCTCCACCGTAAAGTCATACAGGGAAGCCTGGTACTGGAGATTGAACGGCGGAGGAAAGGTTTCCTTAGTCTCTTTGGGACTCGAGGCTACGATGGTCACGCGAGAAAGCACCGCGATTTTCGCCACGGCGCCCAGCAGCAACGACGCCTCCTGGATTCCGTACAGGCGGCTCTTGACCTGATCGATGAATTCGCGGGTCTTTTGGCGTTCGGCCAACATCGCCGGCTTCATGCGGACCATGGTGTCGTAACTGATTCTTCGTCCCTCGATCCCCTTCATTTTCCCCTGAACGTCCGCGCGTTCGATCCAGGCAGGCCAAGCAATGGCAAAAACGAACACGACGCCTGCGGCGGCGCCCCCCCCGATCTTGATCCAATCCCCTTTTCGGACGGCCTTCAAAGCAATCCAGATGTCCACAAAGTTCCATTGCGCCAGGGGCTTCACGGCTGGCTCCTTGTCCCCGTAGGCCACTGGAGGTGTGCGATGAATTCTGTAACCTCCACGTCCTCAACGGCCTGACGTGTGGTGGTCAGCGTCAAAAGGACGTCCGGCATCTTTTCTTTGAGGCGCTGGAGATACTCTTCGATCTGCTCGATGCTGGTTTTGGTTCCGGCCGACACGACCATGCCCCGCAGGAGGAGCGATTCCGCGAGCGCCGAGCGGTCCAGCTTGACCTCATTGAGCCATCCTCCGCTCGGAAGAGCCTCGCTGAGCCCCATCATCATGGAGGCGAGCGGCCTCTGGGTCGTCACGAATTTCTCCATGAAGTCTTTCTCGACCTTGACGTTGCCTTCGATCTCGGCTTTGAGCTGGGTCAGAATCTTGAATTCCGGCTGCATCAGGACCCACTCGTTTTCTATTTTCATCAATTTGGATTTTGAGATCTGAAAATCGACATACAAGAAAAGCGTGACGACGACGAACAGCGAAGCGGCCGCGAGAAGCGCGTGAGCGTAAGGCCATTTGCGCGGGGGGGTCATCGCAAGCTTGAATTCCTCCGGAAGCAGATTGATCTCGATCATGGCCGCCTCACCGCGAGCCCTGCGAGCACCGGCAGATAACCGCGCTGGCGCGCGATATTTCCCGCCGGCAGTCCCCCGCGAAGAACGACCTTGCCGGTAAGGTCGAGGAGCTTGACCTCGATCCCCAGGGTTTGAGTCAGAATTTCCGCCACGGCCTGATGGCTCCATCCTCCCGCCAGGTAGATGCCCGAAACCGGCAAGGGGGCGTGAATTTGTTCGGAGAAATAATTCAAGGAGATCTTTAGGTCTGACTCCAAACCCTTGAAGGCCTCTTTAATCGCTGCGGCCGCCTCGGGGCTCAGGGGTTCGGTGCTGCGCATCAATTCGGCAATTTTATCCTCGCTGAGGCCGAGCATTAATTTGAGCCGCTTGGCGAGATCTAATTCCCCAAACGAAATGTCCCGGATAAACGCGGCGCTTCCCTGGCTCGCGATCGCCAGCGTCGACACCGCAGATCCGATATCAAGCACCCCCACGGTCTGCGCCTGCGTTTCGGGACACAGAACGCTCAAGGCATTGAGGAGCGCAAGGGCGTTCAGGTCCACGATTTCGACGGGCAAGCGTGCGGTCCGAAAAAAATTGAGCAGCGGATAGATCTCATCCCGCTTGATCGCCACCAGAAGAATATCGAGATCCTTCGACGGAGTTCCCGGCGCTCCCCGGGGAGGAAGCACAAAATGATCGAGCAGAACTTCCGAAGCTTTGAACGGGATATACTTCTCCGCCTCGAACTGCAGGGCCTGGCGCAATTCTTCAGGCTTCATTCTTGGGAATTGGATGAACCGGATGACGACGCCGCACCCGCGAAGAGAAAGACGCGCACGGGGGGCGACAAACCCCGAAGCCGCCGCGAAGCTGGCAAATTTTGCTGCGCCTTCGTCGTTCAAAGCCGGCTTTGGGATCTGAAAAACATCCGACGTCAGCGTCAAGGTCCCTGGAAGCTTATCGATTTGCGCAAGGGTCCAGCGATGATCGCCGATATCACAGAGAAGCCGGGAAACCGCTTCGGCGGCCGCCGGCTTCCCGGCAAGACCAGGAAATCGGTCCCGGACCGTTTGGATCCAGGATGCTACGGGGATATTCGGCATTAAGTCTTCAGATTCCTTGTGATGAGCCTGGTCAAATCCAGTGTTGCGTCATTCTATGTCTTTGTTCTGTAAGGATCAATGAAAAACCCGCTCCACGAACATCTGTGGAGCGGGTTTTTCAAATCCTAGTTCACCCTGACTTACTGGAGAGGATTTCCTCCCGTGCAACCTGCAGCTCCGCTCGCAACACCCGCTAAAGCGGTCACGATGGTACCCGTTTGGTCCACACAATACATATTCGTGGCCTGGTTGGCGATCGGTGTCGCAACAAGCGTATATCCGGCACCGGCGTTCAACTGGGTGTACGCCATCGTGTAACCGTGCTTACCGGGCGCTGCACCAGCAGTGGCCCACGAGGGGTCAAGATACGCTGGATTGGCACCTGTCATGAGTACAATCGTCGCCGAATAAAGAGGCGGCGCCTGCGCTGCACGATAGGCCTCGCACGCTGAGCTGAAAGTCCTCAAATCATACTTAATAGCTCCTTCATTGGCATTCATTCTCGCGCGAAGCAAGTTCGGAATGGCGATTGCGGCCAACAGACCGATGATCGCCACAACGATCATAATTTCGACGAGGGTGAAGCCTCTCTGATTTAATTTAATAAACATATTCAATACCTCCGTTTGTTTTCTCATCGCAGCTACAATCTTATTATAGCTGTGTTTGCTTATTTCGGCAATAGACTATCAAAACTAAAGCAAAAAAGGGGCATCTCCCTCCCTCTCGATGCGATGTTTCGAGCACTAAATAAAGCCGTACGAAAAGTCTCAACTAGGCGATGGGATTACCCCCCTGACATCCGTCGGGCCCGCTTGAAACCCCTCCAGCCGCAGAAATAATGGTCCCCGTATGATCCACGCAATACATATGCTCGGCTTGATTCGCAATGGGAGTCGCCACCAGAGAATAGCCTGCCCCAGCGCTGAGTTGAGTGTACGCCATCGTATAGCCGTGTTTACCCGGCGCCGCCGCAACATTATCCCAAGTGGCGTCCAGATAGGGCGGCACCGCCGTCGTCATCGCTGCGATGTTGAGCGGGAAAAGCGACGTGGGAATCTGCTGAGAACGGAATGTCTGGGCCGACGACGAAAAGGTCTTCAAGTCATATTTGAGAGCGCCTTCGTTCGCGTTAATCCGCGCGCGAAGCACGTTCGGAATTGCGATCGCGGCCAGAATGCCGATGATGGCGACCACGATCATGATTTCGACGAGCGTAAATCCTTTTTCGCAGTCCCGATGCTCCCGGAGAGCTCCTCTGGCGATCACTTGATCTGCCCCGACAAAGTGAGGATCGGCAAAAACATCGCGATGACGATTCCGCCGATGACGACCCCCAAAAACGCGATGATCAGCGGTTCGATCAGCGACGTCAGCCCGTCGACGGCCGCATCGACTTCCGCATCATAAAAGTCGGCGATCTTGGTCAGCATCGTCTCGAGCTCGCCGGACTCCTCACCAATTCCGATCATGCGCACGACCATCGGCGGAAAGACGCCGCACTTGGCGAGCGGCCCCGAGATGGTGTCGCCCCGTTTGACCGAATCCATCACGGTGCGGATGACGATTTCGATGCGTCCGTTGCCCGAAGTCTTGGAGACGATATCCAGAGCGGTGAGGATCGGCACGCCGCTGCGGATAAGCGTCGCCAGCGTCCGGGAGAACTTACTGACCGCGACCTTGAGAATCAGCGGTCCGAAAATGAGCATGCGCAGTTTGAGGGTGTCCCACGCCAGCGAGACGGCCGGAATCTTCATGATCTGGCGGAGGCCCACGACGGCGCCGCCGATCCCGCCAAAAACCAGGATCCAGTTTGCCGCAAGGACGTTGCTCACGTCGATCAAGATCTGGGTCGGCGCCGGCAATTTTGCGGACAATCCCTGAAACATCGTGGCGAACTTCGGAATGACAAAAGCCATCATGGCATAGGTGATGAGAAAAGCCATGACGGAAACCGTCGCCGGGTACATCATGGCGGATTTGACCTTCTTCTGGAGGGCGCTTGTTTTCTCCAGGTAGGAGGCGAGCCGGTCGAGGATTTCCTCGAGACTTCCGCTAGATTCCCCGGCGCGCACCAGGTTCCCGTAGAGGTCGGAAAAAATCGAGCGGTATTTGGTCAGGGCCTCCGAGAAGCTCTTGCCCCCCTGCACTTCCCGGTGGATATCGCGCAAAACCATCTTGAGTTTTTGCTTCTCGGACTGCTCGGCCAGGATGTCGAGCGCCTGGATCAAGGGAATGCCCGCCGCAACCAGCGTGGCCATTTGGCGGGAAAACACGACGAGGTCATCGAGCTTGACCGCCCCGGCCTTTCCGTCCGCCTTGCCGCCGCCCGTGAGCGAGAACGAGAAAGCTCCCTTCGCCTTCGCTTCCTGGATCCGGATGATGATGTATCCTTGAGTCCTCAAATGAGTCACGATCGAGTCGAGGTCTGAAGCCTCCTGGACCCCTTTGTGATCTCGCCCCTCGCGGTCTTTGACCTGGAATTCAAATGATGGCATGGCTACTCCCTGGCCGTGACGCGCAGGACTTCGTCGAGCGTGGTCGTCCCGCGCACAAGAAGCCCGAACGCATTTTCGAAAAGTGTTTCCATCCCGTTTGCGATGGCCTTTCGCTCGATTTCGTCGCTCGCCTTCCGCTGAATGATCATATTCCGGATCTCCGAATCGACCTTGAGGACCTCGATCACCCCCTGGCGACCGTAATAGCCCGTCTTGTTGCATTTCGCGCAGCCGCGGCCCCGGTAGGCCGTGACGCCGTGAAATTTCTCGGCCGGCAAACCGCAACGCCGGATCAGCGCTTCGGAAAGCTTTTCCTCGGATTTACAGAATTCGCAGACCTTTTTGACCAGCCTCTGCGCGGCCACGCAAATGACCGAGTTGGCGATCAGAAAAGGCTCCACCCCCATATCGATCAGGCGCGTCATCGCTCCCGCCGCGCTGTTGGTGTGGAGCGTACTAAAAACCAGATGGCCCGTAAGAGCGGCCTTCACTCCGATATCGGCCGTTTCGGTATCCCGCATCTCCCCGATCAGGATCACGTCCGGGCTCTGGCGCAAAAGGGCGCGCAACCCGCCGGCGAAGGTCATCCCCACTTCCGTGTGAACCTGCGTCTGCGTGATGCCTTCGACCTGGTACTCGACCGGATCCTCGATCGTCATGATGTTGCGCTCAGGGGTGTTGAGCGTGCCGAGAATAGTGTAGAGCGTCGTGGATTTCCCGGAGCCGGTAGGCCCCGTGACCAAGATCATCCCGTAGGGGTTCTTGACCGCTTCGGCGAAGGCCTGCGTCGGCTTTTCCGAAAAACCGAGGTTCCCGAGACCCGACTTGACTCCTCCCTTGTCGAGGACGCGCAAGACCATCTTCTCTCCGTGATAAATCGGGAGCACCGAAACGCGGAAATCGATTTCCTTGGAAGGCAGGCGGATCCGGAACCGTCCGTCCTGCGGCAAGCGCTTTTCCGTAATGTCCAGATTGGAGATGATTTTAACCCGGGCCACCAGGGCGCCGTAAAGGTCGCGTGCATGAGAAAAACTCTCGCGCAAAGCGCCATCGATGCGGTAGCGCACCCGGAAGGCTCTTTCGTACGGTTCAAAATGGATATCCGAGGCTCTCATCCTCACCGCCTCTTCGATGATGAGCTTGACCATTTTGACGACCGGCGCGTCGTCGACGCTAGAGCCCGTGCGAACCTCGGGGCCGCCTTCCTCGCCCTCGGTCGCGCGAACAACCTCGAGCTCATCGTCGTCGATGCCCCCGAGAACATCCTCCATGTTCGACGCGTCTCCGTAATACGATTCGACGGCAGCGCTGATGAGTTTGGGAGATCCGAGCACCAGCTGAACGGAACACTTCGTCAGGTCCCTGAGCTCGTCGACGGCCATGATCTCGAACGGATCGCTCGTCACCACGCTGATGGCGTTGCCGATCCGGCCGACCGGGAGGATGTGATATTTCTCGACCAGCTTCTTCGGGACCATATTGATCAGGGTCCCCGGAATCCTGAGCGAAGCCAGATTGAGGATGGGCACTCCCGTCTGCTCGCTCAAAAAAGACAGGGCCTGGGCTTCCGGCAGCACGTCGCGTTCCATGAGGACATAAAAAACCGACTGCCGGGTTTCCTTCGCCACGCGCAGGCATTCGTCGAGTTTATCCCTCGGGATCTTCTCTGAGGCGATCAGCTTCTCGATGCAACGTTCGCGGGAGAAAAGATCGCTGCGCATCATGTTTCATCCCCCAAGCAAACGTCCGCGGCTTCGTCCCGCACGGTTTCTTCTTCGGTCGTCACGCGAAAGACCTCCTCGAGCGAGGTTTCTCCCGCAAGGGCTTTGGCAAGCGCCGATTCTCGAAGAGTGCTCATCCCCTGCTTTTGGGCAAGCGCTTTGACCCGGTCCGCAGTTTCGCCCCGCATAATGACCTGTCGCAACTCCTGGGTCACCGGAAGCAGTTCCGTAATCACGGTACGCCCCTTGTAGCCCGTCTGCCGGCAATGCGTACACCCCTTGGCCTTGTAAAAAACGCTCCGAGGATCGGTAATTCCGAGATCGGCCAGCGCCTTGGGCAGCAACGGATCGAGAACACGGCACTGGGGGCAGATCCTCCGGATGAGCCTCTGGGCCGAAATCATGATGACGGTCGAGGCAATCAGGAAAGGCTCGAGTCCCATATTGATCATGCGGGTCACGGAACTGGCCGCGTCGTTGGTGTGCAAGGTGCTCAGCACCAGATGCCCGGTCAGGGCCGCCTTCACCGCGATGTCGAGCGTCGGCGCGTCGCGAATCTCTCCGATGAGAATGATGTCGGGGTCCTGCCGGAGGATGGAGCGCAGCGCCGCCGGAAACGTGAGCCCGACGGCTTCCCGGACATTGACCTGGTTGATGCCCGGAATCTGGTATTCGACCGGGTCTTCGACCGTCGTAATATTCACCTCCGGCGCGTCCAAATATTTGAGAACGGAATAAAGCGTCGTGGTCTTCCCGCTGCCCGTCGGACCGGTCACGAGGATCATGCCGTGAGGCCGCCGGGCAGAGTCCTGGAGAATCTGCTGCTCCCGAGGCGTGAACCCGAGCCGCGCGATCTCGTGGCTTTGCGCTTTGGTATCCAGAATCCGGAGGCAAACCTTCTCGCCGAAAGTCGTCGGCAGAATCGACACGCGCATATCCACTTCGCGGCTCTTGGCCTTGACCTTGAAACGGCCGTCCTGGGGCACCCGGTGCTCCGCGATATCCAGGCCGCTCATGATTTTGATTCGGGAGACCAGGGCGCTGGCCAGGGTCTTTTGCGGGCGGACAATCTCTTCGAGAAGTCCGTCGACGCGCACCCGCACCCTCACGAACCGCTCCCAGGGCTCGATGAAAATATCGCTTGCGTTCCTCCGGATGCCCTCGATTAAGACCATGTTCACCAGCTTGATGACCGGAGTTTCATACGCCTCACGCAAAAGCGTTTGGGAGTCTTCGACCGACTCCTCCTGCCGTTCGACTTCGATCATCTTGACCAACTCGTCCATTTTTTGGCCCTCTTCGGGGCTCTGCGAATCACCCGGGGGCGGTGTCTTGACGGCCTCGCCGTAGGATGCCTCGATGCACTTCTTGAGGACCTCGACGTCGCTGACCGCAACCCGTATCCTCGACTGTGTCATGGCCGAAAGGCTGCTGACGAATTCCAGGTCCGTCGGATCGCCGAAAGCGACGGTCAGCGTCTTTTCCCGCCGGCTGATCGGAAGCACGAGGTGTTTAAACGCAAACTCTTTGGGGACGAGCTCGAGAATCTCCGGCTCGATCTTGAAAATGGCGGGATTGACCATCGGGTAGCCGAAATGACGGCTCAGGACCTTCAACAATTTTTTCGAGTCAAATTGTCCGCTCGAAACGATCCGCTTGACCAGGGTTTGTTTTTTCTGCGACGGATCTTTCGACAAAGACTCGAGGAGATCGGCGGCCACAACGCCTTCCAGCACGAGAAGGTCCTTCATGGACTGCGGAGAATTCCCCGGGGCGAGCATCCCGCACCTACGGAGATTTAGCGTTGTTTGGATCCGAGGCGAAGGCCAGATCCAGCATGTTCATGATTTCGGTAGGAGCGGAAAGAAAAACCTGCACGGGGCAGCCCGCCTGCTTTTCGATCTGATCGATGGCCGTGTCATTCAGTGGGTCGGAGGTGGCCAGGTACGCAAACTGATCGTCCTGGTCGAAAACGATGATCATGTTCTGTTTGCAGAAATCGTAGCGGAATTTGCGTACGGCCTCCCCGTTGACGGTATAGTGAGCAAGAGGCAAATACGGCACGGTGAGCTGCTTGCACAGCGCGGCGATCAGATGGTCTTCGGTCACATAGCCGAGACGGATAAGAATTTGGCCGATGACTCCGCCCTCTTTCTTCTGATGCAAAAGAGCCTCATCGACATTCTCAGGAGTGAGGATGCCGTCTTCAATAAGAATTTCACCCAAGCGCTTTTTCGATCTTTCTCTCATGACAAAAGGAAGTATACCCGCTTCCTGGAATGATTTCAAGCTATTAGGAGATGAATTTTAAGGGTATTTTAGTCCTAATGCTATCTTCTGATATCTATTGCTATAAATATCCTCTCATCGGACAGTCTCTACATAAGAATCTCTGCGACTTACAATACGTCTTGGCCACCCTCACGATTTGAGCGTGGAAGTCGTTGAAAATGCGGAGATTGGGCGGCAAAAAATCCGTAAAGAGTTTCTGCCAGTCCTCATAGGGAAGGGAAAAAATTAGGGGCGGATTCCGATCAGAAAGCATGCGGTGGGACGAAAAAACAATCCGGTGGCGTGAAAAAATCCTCTTGGTGTACGCGTCGATCACGAAAACTCGTTTTCCCAGAGCATAGAGGAGGATGGAATCGGCGGTTTCGGGACCAACGCCGTTGACCGCGAGCAACTCCTTCCGCAGGCGAGCAGCAGACTGCCGGCGCATCTTCCGCAGATCTCCCCCATATCCTCCTATCAAGTAACTGACAAAATGGCGGAGCCTCCTCGCCTTAACGTTGAAATAGCCGGCCGGGCGAATCAGCTGCGCAAGGCGGGCAAGCGGCATTCGATGCAACGCGGAGGGGCTCAAGACACCCGCGTCCTTGAGCCGGCAAATCGCGTGCTCCACGTTCGTCCAAGCGGTATTCTGGGTCAGAATCGCGCCCACCATGACTTCAAACGGAGTCTCTCCGGGCCACCAATGCTGGGGGCCGAAACGGGCACGAAGCACGCGATAGACCCCGGCTAACTTTCCGGCGTCCAAAGGCCTAGCGGCCGGAAAAAGGAAAGGTCTCGAGGATTTCATAGCGCGGTCCCTGAGGGGAAAGATGACTACGAAACAGCACCAGGCGCCGGGCCGGAAGAATTTCCGTTTGCCACTCTGACAGCCTGTCCGGCGTGCTCCACTGGATCCTTTGGTCTTTCTGTACCCGCCCGACCGTCACATGGGGAACAAAAGCACGCTCCTCCGAAGGAAATCTAAGAAGCGCCAGCGCGCACTCGATGTCCCTTTGCAGCGCAAGCAGAGCGGCGGTCTGTCCTCCAACGCCGAGCCACAAAATCCGCGGCCGCTGTTCGTCGGGAAAGCATCCCACGCCCTTGAGCGAAAGGGCCGGAGCGCTATGCGCGGCGACAAGCGGGGCGATCGTTTTCCGGATGCTCTCGACGGCACCGGAAGGAATGGTTCCGAAAAAGTGCAGAGTCAGATGGACCTGAGAATCCTGGACCCAGTTGATTTTCCGGCTTACAGGCTGGAGCTGCTGCAGGGCAAAGCGAATCTCAAGTTCGAAAATCTCCGAGAGCGGCAAGGCCAGAAATGCGCGGAGCGTTTCACCCATTTCGAAGATGCTCCCAGAGGCGCTGAAGGGCTTTGTGCGCCGCGCGGATCTGAATCTGTGTTCTGTCCCCGTGAAAAAACTCCTTCCAGACCCGCGTTTTTTTTGCCGAGCTAACCGCAAGGTAGACGGTTCCAACGGGTTTTTTTCGGGTCCCTCCCGCAGGACCCGCGATCCCCGTAATGCCGATCCCGACCGAAGCCCCCATCCGTGTCCTGACGTTCTGCGCAAGAGCGCGCGCCACTTGGCTCGAAACCGCGCCCTTTTCCAGAATCGTCCGGGCGTCGACGCCCAGAACAGCCGTTTTGATGCGGTTATCGTACGCAGTGACCGACCCCTTGAAATAACGGCTTGCTCCGGGGACTCCCGTCATTTCAGACGCGAAGAGCCCTCCGGTACAGCTCTCGGCGGCGGCAAGCGTCGCCTTCTTTCGCGCCATCATGGTTCCGACGGTTTGAGAAAGGCTGGCGTCACCCCAGCCATAGAGATAGGGCTTCAAGCGCGTCGCGATTTTTCGCCGGAGACGGGCCAAGACATCCCGCCGGTCCGCGGCAAGGCAAATCGAGATCTCCCCCGGATGAGGATAGATTCCGAAATCAAAAACATCCGAAAAAAAATCGCGCCCCAGGCGCTCCATAACGGCCGGCTCAGAAATTCCGGTAAGATTGACCCGCAGTGAAGGCCGGCGGCGCAAGCGCGGGAAGGCCGAGCGGAGCAGGCCAGCCACGCGCGTCCGGAAAAGCTTCTCGGCTTCATCGGGAACACCCGGCAAAACGACGACCGTCTTACCCCCGGAGGTCACGGAAAACCCGAGCGCGATTCCGAACGGATTGGCGAGAGGCACCGCATTGGCGGGAAACATGGCTTCCTTGCGAACGGTCGCCGGAACTTTCCGGCCGCGCCGTGCGTAAAGTCCTCGGATCAGCCGATACTGCCGCTTTGAAAACCGGAGCGAAACGCCGAAAAAGCCCGCCACGGCCTCGCGGGTCACGTCATCGGGCGTCGGCCCCAAGCCGCCGGTCAGCAGCACCGCCTCCGAGCGCAAAAGGGCCTCCCCTAGCTCCCGGGCAATTTCCCCTTCCCGGTCGCGGCAGGAGCTCTGGCGGCGGACCGAAAAACCCAGGCGGGTCAGCTCGGCGGCCAGAAACCTAGCGTTTGTATTCAGCGTGGTTCCTTTGAGAAGCTCCTCACCGATGGTGATGATTTCGGCAGTCGGATTTTTTGAGGTACTCATGACTCCCCTTCACAGCATATAAAAAAATAAAAACAAAACAAGCCACGTATAAATCCCCGCTCCCAAATCGTCCAGGAGAATCCCCCAGAACCCATGAATTTTCTCCAGTTGCCGGAGCGGAAACGGTTTCAGGACATCGAAGAGGCGAAAGAGGAAAAAACCCGCCAAGACGATCGGAAGATTCAGCCGAAACCCGCCGAGGGCGAGCATCATGCCCAGCGCTTCGTCGACGACGACATAGCGGGGGTCTGCTTCTTTGGGGAGCCCAAGGCGCGAAACGGCCCAATACCCGGCGGCAAAAACCGCGAGAAAGAGCGAAGCGTAGAACAGCCAGTGCAGCTGGCCAAGACACGCGAGACCGATGCCGACAAGGCTCCCCCACGTCCCCGGGGCAAAGGGAATAGAGCCGACGCCGAGAGCGCTCGTGTACTTCGCAAAGGTGCGGCTCAAAAAGTGTCCCCGGTTCGAGGAGAAAAAAGAGACGCCGGAAATCAGGGTGAGTGCAACCGTCACGGCCAGTACAATGTGCAGCGTCATGTAGCAAAAGTCGGGGAGGTCCTGCCACCGGTTCGTGTCGAGCGCGAGCAGATAGGCAAACGATAAATAAATCAAAACGACCTGGAAAACGAACTTCACTTTTCCGAGCTTTTCGGCGCCGGCGGCTTTGCCCTCGAGAAGCCAGCCGACCCGGCAAAAAGTCACGAGGACTTCACGGACGATAATGGGCATGACCCAGGCCGTGGAATAAAAGCCCAGGTGCGAAAAGGTCATGAGCGCCGCGAGGATGAGGATCTTGTCGGCCGTCGGATCGGCGATTTTCCCGAAGTCGCTGACCACGTTGAACCTGCGCGCGAACCAGCCGTCGGAATAATCCGTCACCGAAGCAATGGTGAAAATAACGAGCGCGGCGATGTGGCTCCCGGGATGGTGGGAAATCACGAGGAAGGGCAGAGACATCCCCAAAATAGCGCGCAAGAGGCACAGCAGATTCGGAATCTGCCGGTGAGAATTAAGACTTCGCCACCAGGTCATAGGCGTCACCTCCCGTGATCGTTACGCGGTAAAACCGGCCCGCCGAAAGAGGCCTGGCGGAATCGATGAGAATTCGGCCGTCGATCTCCGGAGCCTCGCGGTAACTGCGGCCGACCCATCTATTGTGCGTCCCCGCGACTTTTTCTTCAACTAAAACTTCGAGCTCCCGGCCCGTCCAGCGCCGATGGTTTTCAAGGGACAAGGTCTGCTGGAGCCGCATCGCCCGGTCAAGACGTTCGCGCTTTAGCCCTGCGGCAATCTGCCCCGGCAGCTTCGCCGCAGGGGTCCCCTGCTCCGCGGAATAAGTAAAAATCCCAAGCCGTTCAAAGCGGATCTCGCGTATGAAGTCCAGAAGCTCCCGAAAATCCCGCTCGGTCTCCCCCGGAAATCCGACGATGAACGTCGTCCGCAGGGCGATTTCCGGCACGGCGCGCCGGAGGCGCCCGATGAGGCGGGTCATGTTCGATCGGGAGGTCCCTCGCCGCATCGCGCGCAGGATCCTGTCGCTGGCATGTTGAATGGGCAAATCCAGGTAATGGCAGACATGCCGGGCATCACGCAAAGTGGCGATCAATTCGGGGGTGACGCACGACGGATACGCGTAGAGAAGGCGGATCCAACGCAATCCCCCAATGCGGTCCAGTTTCGTCAAAAGGAGCGGTAAATCCGGATGGGCGGCCAAATCTTTCCCATAGCCCGTTGTGTCTTGCCCGGTCAGGATGAGCTCCTTGGCCCCTTCGGCCGCAAGGCGGCGCGCTTCGCGGAAGATGTCCTCGGGCGTGCGGGAGCGGTGCTTGCCCCGAAACTGCGGAATGGTGCAAAAGGAACAGCGGCGGTCACACCCTTCGGAGATCTTCAGGTAGCGCGAGAAACGCGCGCTCAGCCGGACGCGCCGCTCAAGCGAAGTGGCCAAATAGCCGGGCTGCTCCACGGAAAAAACCTTCTCACCTCCCAAAGCACGGTCGACCGCGCGGGCGATCTCGTCATATTGTCCGGTCCCGAGAAATGCGTCGACCTCGCCCATCTGGCCCCGGAGTTCGTCCGGAAATTGCTGAACCAGACACCCCACCACCACCAGGCACCGGAGGCGGCCAGATTTTTTGAGCTCAATCAGTTCGAGGATTTTCTCAACGGACTCTTGCCGGGCATCCCGGATGAAAGAGCAGGTATTGACGATGACGACCTCGCATCCGGCCGCCGGCCCCGCGAGTTGAAAGCGGCGCGCGGACAGTTTTCCGAGGATCGTTTCGCTGTCCACGAGGGTTTTCGGACAGCCCAGGGATACGATGCCAACGCGGACGCGTCGGCTCATGGCAGGCCGTCGCTCCACTTAGCCATTGATGAGGATCCGGCAGTTTTTCGGAAGGTGCGCAGCAAGGCTTCTCAGCACGTCTCCGCGCAAAAGGCTCACGAGCGCGCTGCGCTTCGTGGTGCCGATCATGACGGTGGTAATGCCGAGCTCTCGCGCGGCGTGTGCGATCATCTTTCCGGGATTCGTTCCCACCTGCCAGACCGGGACGACCGTCAAACCCTGCTTTTCGATCTCCTGCTCAGCTTTGGCGAGCAGTTCGAGAGACTCCCGGGAAGGCTCCAGCTCATCCGGCAGTTCGACGAGAGGAGGGACCTCTTCGACATAGCTGAGGTACACGGCGTTCTCCCCCAGCGCCTTAGCGCGCAAGGCCGCGTCGTCCAGGATGCTCTGATTAAAACCCTTCAGGGCCACGAGCGAGGTGCCATGATAAAGCGCTGCGATCTCCCGTGCTTCCGAAACCGTTAGGACGCTGGCGGAGGGCACAATGCCCGGCATCGGCAAGGGAATCAGGGTTTTGGCGACATAGCGCAGGATAAATCCGATGGTCAAGACCGAAAGAACAAAAAACAGGGCGTTCTGTTTCTGCACGCAAATCGTCAGCTCGATAAAAAGCATGATCAGCGAAACGGACGCCAAAAGGAGCCGCTCCCGCCGGGAGAGCCGGATCTTGAAATTCGTGGCGCACGTTCCCACGTTGAGCGTGATGGCACCCGCAACACCGATCGCGTAGAGCGCCGCGAGGCGGACGATATCGTGTTCGACCACAAGAACGAGAGCGGGGACCGCCGTCGCAACGATGAGAGCAAGCCACGGCATGCCGTAGCGATTCAGGGATGCGAGCCGATGCGGCAGTTCGCGGTCCTTGGCGAGCGCAAACTGGATACTCACGAGGCCCGTAATGGCCGTGTTGACGGCCGAAAGCAGCAGCATTCCAAAGATGAGGGAGATCGCGTGTCCAAACCAGGGAGCCACAAAGTAGTTCCCGAGAGCACGCAGCATATCTTCGGTGTGCCGTCCGCCCAAGTTCGGCACAGCATTCATCGCGATGCCGAGGAGAAAGGTCAGGACCGAGACCTCGATCAGAACGACCCAGATCGCTTTGCGGGCCGTCTTCCCCACCGGCTCCACCATGATGCCCGTCATATTGGCGATCGCCTCGACGCCCGAGAGCGCTAAAATAATGCCGACGAACTTCGACCAATTGGGGCCGACACCGCCCTGGGGCCACTCCAGGTGCACCTGCGCAAGATGGGGGGTCGTAAACAAAAACAAGCTGACCACCGCCAGAGACGCGCAAATGCCGATGAGGGTCGCGAGATTTCCTCCCTTGGCGGGCCCAAACCAGTTGATGGCTCCGATCACAAGGATCGCGACAACCGCCCAGATCTCGGGGTTTGGAACATTGAAATAATGGAAGGCGTCGAGGGCGCTCAGAGAAGCCGTGACGACATAATCGGCAACTAAAAGGAGAGCCCCGAAAACCGCAAGAGTCTGGGAGCGCTGCTTAACGGACGAGTAAACTCCTCCTCCGTCCGGATAGACTTTGCAGATGATCATGTAGGCAAGGCCGACGAAGAACATCAGGACAGACATGAGGCCGAGGAACAGCCAGGACGCATGACCGGCGAGAGCAAACGCGATGCCGAGCGTATAGGCTTTGCTGGTGCCCCAATCGCCATAGAGCATGGCACCGGCTTGATACCACTTGAGTTCGCGCGGCCTTTCGACTTTCTTCAGCATCAACGCCATCGAAACCCTCCGGTCAAACGGCCACTAGCCACAAAACACGACGAGGGGTGCAAAAGCACCCCTCGTAAAAAAATGGCGGACAAGACGGGACTTGCATAAGAACGATCCCCGTAGACGGTCCTCCTTGGACCGTCACGGGGTCGTACTTTTTCAAAAGAAAAAGTACGGGCTCGACGGGACTTGAACCCGCAACACCCAGATCGACAATCTGGTACTCTAACCAGTTGAGCTACGAGCCCACAAACTATGATTCCTTCATCCAGCGGTCAGCCTGCCATGGTCTGCGCTTACGACCACAACCCCTATCAGCAGTCCCGCTGTTCTTCAAGCGGGACGAGCCCACAAACTATGATTCGTTCATCATCATCCGACAAACTCAAACGGATGCGTATTTTAGCGGGCCTGGATTCCGGCCACAAGTAAAATATTGAACAGCTTTTGGCTCTACATCAAATAAGGGGGCAATAAAGATATCCGATAACTATTGAGATGTTCCGACCAAAGAACGCTCAATAAGGAGATTCTTTATGCCCCCGATGACTAGTTTACTGAATATTGATG